>TARA_R110002073_G_C9499897_1_pt1 | contig 55073 bp, 49 predicted proteins | sample TARA_R110002073 | Tara Oceans TARA_R110002073 (sample SAMEA4397174) | marine metagenome | biome: Polar Biome; feature: [DCM] deep chlorophyll maximum layer (ENVO:01000326); material: water (ENVO:00002006), including particulate matter (ENVO:01000060) such as... | depth 40 m
CGGCACTTATTCCATCCGGATCGCTGCTACCAGCCCGACTGCACCCTATCCAGAAGACAGGGAACGGTTGATCAATGTTTGCGACACGATGTCTCGAACCGATCGCTATCGTGGGTGCACGAATCGGATTCGTTGTAAGAACGGCGAGGCTCGTGAAATTCGATGGTCAAATTCCAAGTGGAGTGAAGCCGATGGCGGTCAGCAGTTCATTCTCGCCATTGGAATCGATGTTTCCGACTTGGAAGAAGCGACTCAGCGTGCCGTTCGTGCGGAGCGTTTGGCTGCGATCGGAGAAACCGTCGCGGCCTTGGCTCATGAGAGCCGGAATGCGATTCAGCGAATCAAGGCAGCAGCGGAAGTCCTCGCCATCAACATTCGTGGCAATGTGGATTCGGAAGAAGAATTGTCCGTCGTCCAGCGAGCTGCATCCGATTTGTCGACATTGCTAGAGAGCGTCCGAGCCTTTGCGGCGCCGATTCACGCGAAGATGGAGTGTGCGGACCTTCGTGAGATATGGCGACGGTCTTGGGATGACCTGAAGTGCAAACGTTCGGGCCGCGATGTTCTGCTGGTTGAGAATGTGACCAGCTGTTTGCGAGAAGTGAAAGTTGACGTTTGCCGGATGGAGCAACTTTTTCGCAACCTGTTTTTAAATGCGCTCGAGGCCAGTGACGGTCCCGTTCGCATTGAGATCGATTGCGAATGCAACGAAGAGATGGTGTGTTTGAAAGTGATCGATGACGGACCGGGGCTCAGTGCGGAGCAATCCGCTCATCTGTTCGAGCCCTTCTACACGACCAAGCCAACCGGAACCGGTTTGGGGATGCCCATTTGCCAACGCATTGCGGAAGCTCATGGCGGCACGATCGCCGCCGGGAATCATTCGAATGGAACGGAGGTGGCGATTTGCGTTCCACGAGTGAAGGCAGCAGTTTTGGTGAGCTGATTCAAACAGATACGCAGGTGTCATCGGGTATGTGAGCCATTCGGCGTTGGACACGGTTCCCTCGCTTAACCGGGGCCAACGCCCAAACGGCTCACGGGATTCAATCCAATCATTCCTGCTCGTCCTGTCGATCGCAGGCATTCCACGACGCCGAGCGATCAGGCCTTGCGCACAAACTCGGACTTCAATCCCATCGCTCCGATTCCATCGATCTTGCAGTCGATGTCGTGGTCGCCATCGACCAAGCGGATGTTCTTGACTTTGGTGCCCACTTTGACCGTCTGCCCGGCACCTTTGACTTTCAAGTCCTTGATGACAACCACCGTGTCGCCATTTTCGAGTGCGTTTCCGTTGGCGTCGCGAATGACGTCTGCTTCCGCCGCGGCCTCGGCCTCAGCTGGCGACCATTCATGCCCGCAGCTGGGACAAACCAAAAGGATGCCATCTTCATAGGTGAATTCGCCGGCACACTCGGGGCAATTTGGCAGGTCACTCATTCGAAAAAGTTAGTTTGATGGGATCGGATAGGATGAAACGTCATTGTCGCAGGTTGAGCGGATGCGCGTAGTGGACGTTGCCTTTTGGATGCATTCTATCGTCTGCCCTCTCTATTTCTTATGAGGGAGCACCAACAGCCCGATGGAACTTCCCGGGACCCAGTGGTGTCAGAAGAAAACGACTCTGCATGAGGATGTCGTTAGAAAGTCCGTTTTATGATTGGCCTCGCAATTCATGAATGTTTCGTGTCCCGGTTGTCAGCGCACCCTCAAAGTCTCGGATCAGGCAGCAGGAAAGCGTCTGAGGTGCCCTCATTGCCAAACGCAGTTTCGCTTGCCTTCCCCGAAGCCTGTTGTTGCGAGCCAACCTGTAGCGGCAAAAGCGGCCGTTCGTCCGGCGGCATCCACCCGAAAGCCCACGCGGCCCGCCGGTGCATCCTCGTCGCGGGCGGTGACTCGAACGCTACCTCAGCAACCCGCCACGGTGCGTTCCTTCGCGGGTACGAATGGCGCGGGAGGTTCCGGGGGCGCTCGCCCAATCAATCGACACGGGAAGAAGAGCCAAAACGGCGTGTTGGCCTGGGTGAAGACGCATAAGTTTCATGTCGTGGTCGCTTCATTCGCCATTTTGAATCTTTGCCTCAGTTTGCTTGCACCGTGGCCGATGTTCATCGTCGGGATCTTTGAGGTCGTATTGGGAGCAATCGCGATTGGGCTGTTGTTCCTGCCTCGGTTGCATGTTCTGAAACGGGTTTTTGGCGAATTGGGCAGTACCTTCGTCAGTGCAGCCGCCGGTTTGGGAACGACAGGAGTGCTTTGCATTGCCGGGGCCGTGCTGCTTAAAGTAGGCATGCGACTCAATCGCAGCGGTGCGGCCGCGAATTTGGACTTCAGTGGATTGCAGGGTGGTGGCACAGCGGTGCTCATGCAGGTCACATTCATTTTCCTGGTTGGGATTGTCATGATCTCACTGTGGTACTGGATCGGAATCGCGCGAGCCTTGGCTGCGACCTACGTCGCTCAAGCCGCTTTCATGGCAGTGATTGTTTTTGCCACTGTTCTATCGGCACCTCCCATTCCCAATGCCAGCTGGCACGATCAGGACATCTCCAATGAGTTCCCCAGTCCTGGTGGACCGCGCGGGCATGCTCATCCGCTTCCCTATGGTCACCCGGGTAATTTATCTACACCCGATGTGTTCCGCTCGGTCAATCCCTTCGGGGTGCCGGCGGAGGAAGCGGTTCGAGTTTTGATCGAATTCACAGAAGGACGGGACGCGGAATCCATGCGGTTCAAAATCGTTTCCGCACTGAAGGGTCGGCAATGGAGGGTACGTGCATTCGATGGCGAGCTCGTCGTTTGGATCCGGACGACTCAGCCTTTCGAAGAGGTGCAAGATGCAATGGAAAGCATCGAACAGATTGAAATATTGGACTCATCTGAATCCGACCGATCGTTCCGCGTTCGGAAAGCATCTTGAGGGAATTGGGTGTCCAACTTCTCAGGCATTGAAAGCGTTTGGCAGACGAATTGTATGGAGCGACCGCTGAACGCGAGCTGATCTACATCGCGGTGGAGAGTTGCGTGTGCGCCATGTTGATGGTGCACCCCACGAGCCCGCAATCCAATTCGATCGAGACGCAGTCGCATTTCGAACGTTGATCGTCCAAATTGGCATCATCGCGGAGAACGCGAAGGTCCACGAGGTGAGGATCGTTCACTTGGTGTGACGAGCCAACCGTTCGTCCATCAGGCATTTGAAGTCAGGCGACAAGTGTTGGGTGACGACAAAAGACATCGCCGTGGCCGGCGGAGTGTGATCGAAAAATTCTTCAATGGGGCCCGACGCCGGCGGAAGCTCCAATGGCGATCACAAGCACTGCATGGTTGCTGGGGGTGCCCGTGATGTGTCTCAGTAGAAGTGTTCAATTAGGAGTGCGACCAACGGAATGCTCCGGCATTCGTGTGTTGCTGGCGATTTCTGCTGACGTTGATCTATTTCTTCGGTAGCTTGACTACGTTGACCCAGAATTCCTGGACGCTTTGAATCACCTCAAAGAATTGGACAATGTCGACTGGTTTGACGATGTAATTGTTGGCGGCCAATCCATATGATTCGTGGATGTCGCGTTCTTGACTCGAAGTGGTTAAGACGACCACCGGAATCGCCTTGATCAGATCGTCGGATCGGATTTCTTTGAGAACCGTTCGACCGTCCATTCGAGGCATGTTGAGATCGAGAAGGATCAAGTCGGGGCGAACTGCTTCTTTGTACTCGCCCTCCTTTCGAAGGAATCGTAGCACCTCTTCACCGTCCCAAACATGATAGATGTTGTTGCGGATCTTACCTTGTTGCAATGCATCAATGGTTAGTTCTGCATCGGTTTCGCTATCTTCGGCCAGCAGGATGTCGATGGGTTTCTCTTGGTTTGGCATGTTGAGCTTCCTGAGCGGATGATTCGGTTTTGGTAGCGATGGGGAGGGAGACGCGGAAGGTTGCGCCCTCGCCTTGTTCTGAAACAAGCGAGATGGTTCCGTGGTGACGCTCCACGATTCGTTTGCACAGGGCTAGGCCAATGCCAGTGCCCGGGATTTGTTCTCGACGATGCAAGCGTTTGAATAATTCGAAGACTTGAGCATGGTGGTTTTTTGAAATTCCGATTCCTTGATCCGCGACGGTGATGTTGAGTCGAGAACCATCGGATTGGGAGTCAATGTTGATCTTGGCTGTTTGCCCTGCTCTGCGAAACTTGATGGCATTGCTGATTAGATTTTGAAACAGTTCGACCAGGGAACCCTCGTGACCGTGGACAGTACCCAACTCTCCGATCTGGATCTCGGGTTCGGTTTCTTGAATCGTTTGCGAAAGATTCCGAAGTGCGGTTCGCACGCAGTCGTTGAGATCGATTTCTGCGAATTCCAGCTCCGATTGACCGACTCGCGAAAGCGTCAGAATGTCGTCGATCAAAGCCTTCATTCGGCCGGCACCTTCTATGATGTGCTTCAGGTAGCTTTGTCCTTTTTCGTCGAGCGAGTTGGTGTGCCGTTGCTGGAGAAGTTGACTGAATCCCGTGATCGCTCGCAGGGGTTCTTGAAGGTCGTGCGAAGCCGCGAAAGCGAAGCGTTGGAGTTCCTGATTGCTTTCTTGAAGCTCGTGTTCATATTTCTTGCTGTCTTCAATGTTGAAGATGGTTCCTGCTGTTCGGATCGGGGTTCCGTCGCGATCAAACAGCGTGTGGGCATGCGTTCGAAACCATCTATAGCGATCTTTGTTGTCGAGCATGCGAAATTCCACGCTAAAAGGTTTGCGCGTTTGCTGCTGGTTCGCCAGCCTTTCTTCGAAAACCGCCATGTCATCGGCGGGAATTCGATCACGGCTGGCTTTTATGTTTTCGGGGAACGAATCCGTGTCATGCCCCGCGAACCCCAGCATTTCTCTGAATTTCGGTGCGTACTGGACCTCATCGGTTTGGCGATTCCAGTTCCAAATTCCGCCGCTTTGACCGAGCAGTTCGATGTAAACAACTTGGTTTTGTAGGTCCTTAATGTGTTGGCGGACGTTCAAGGTCGCCAGCGTGATCGCAGTGCCCAGACCGAGGATGACGTTGAGGATCATCAGCATCCGTGTGAGTCGTTCTAGGCGGCCAGCTTCAGCTCGATAGGCTCCATTGAGCGAATCGACAGCTGTTTGCAGTTCGTTCAAAGTGGGCGCATCATCAAAGCGAACTGCATCGTCGATTTCACGCGCGGACGCGTTATTGCTGGCCATCTCATGAACAATTTGCAGTTGATCGGAATACTCCGCGACCATGCGCCGAGTTTCCGGTAGTGGCCTGCCTTGGATGGGGCCCTGGTCAATCTGCTCCAATTCGAGAATCAGCCCAAACGCAGTTTCAGCGTTCTGGATCGCGTCTTCGTAGTACTGGGACTCGGTCGGACGAAGGACATAGTTTTTGAAGTTGTGAATGAGCCCGCCGTATCCAATTTCACGTTCCAGCCGTTCAGTCGTGTCAATCGCTCGTGCTGCATTCTCGTTGACGTGCTGGCGTTGTTGATCGGCCGAAATCATGAACCAGCTGATGACAGTGACGGCAGCAATGCATAAGCCAATGCATAGAACGAGCGTGGAAGTACGCATTGAGATTTCTTTTGCGTGTTGTTTGTGCCGAACAGTGGCATTTTGCTGCTAATTGCGGAAAAACGCAAGGGATTGTTGCAGACGCGACAGCGGGCATCGTTCGTGTACTTGGTTGCTTTCATGCCGGGGCGTGATTCACCTGCACGCGATTCCTGATACAGATGCGCAAATTTCGCGCAATGCGAAAGCTGGCAACGTCCAGCGTGCCGACTTGTTTCGGCCGTTCCGATATCCACCTGGGCTTGGGGGCAAGGAAATTCCAACGAGAATGTCGCCAAATGGGCTGTTGATGGTTGGCTTTGCGTCAGGAGTCTATGCGGATTACGTATGTTTGGCGACCCTTGCAGTTGCGGTTGGCTGCAGCTTGGGGCCAGGTGCAGGGAGTTGGTCATCTCGTTTGGGAAAATCGCAGTGGGGCTGGTCAGCGACCGACGTTCCATCGCATCAATGCGTTCAACATGGTCTTGTTGAAAGAAGTCAGGCGAGTGCGGTTGTATTGATCGCCAAGCTTGCGGATCGCCTCGGCTTGTGTCGGATAGGGATGGATCGCGTTGGCGATCGCACCCAGCCCCACGTTGTTGTTCATTGCAACGGTGATTTCCGAGATCAGGTCGCCGGCGTTTTTGGCGACGATCGTTGCGCCAATGATTTTGTCAGTGCCCTTTTTCGTGTGAATCCTGACGAATCCCTCTTCTTCGCCTTCGAGGATCGCCCGATCAACTTCGTCGAAGTGTTGGATGTACGTGTCGATATCGATGCCGGCGTCCTTGGCGTCTTGTTCGTACATGCCGATATGAGCAATCTCGGGGCTGGTGTAGGTTGCCCAAGGGATGATCAAGTCGCTTGCCTTCTTTTTGCCGAACGGTCCGATCGCGAAAAGCGAGTTTTGGATCACGATGCGTGCCAAGAAGTCTGCCACATGAGTGAATTGATACTTGGATGCAACATCGCCCGCCGCGAAAATGTTGGGGTTGGTGGTTTGAAGGTTGTCGTTGACCTCCACGCCGTTCTTATCGAATTTCACGCCGACGGCTTCGAGGTTGAGCTTCTCCACGTTCGGTGCCCGTCCCACGGCGACGAGCAATTGGTCGACCGGTTGGTCGTAGTGCTGGCCATGTGAGTCGACCGTCAAACGGATGCCATCATCGTTTTTGATTTCGAGATCGTGTCCACAACAAAGCAACTGAACACCATCGGCCAGCATCGCTTTTTGAACGATGTCAGCGGCTTCGCGATCTTCTTTGGGGAGAATTCCATGCTGGGACTCAATCAGGAAGACTTCCGATCCTAGCTGGGCAAACGTTTGAGCCATTTCGCAGCCGATCGGGCCGGCACCAATGATGCCTATTCGCTTTGGAAGTTTCGTCAAAGAGAAAACGGTTTCGTTGGTCAGGTAGTCGACTTGATCCAAGCCTTTGATCGGTGGAGCCGCCGCTCGCGCTCCGGTTGCGATCACCGCTCGTTTGAACACAAGTTCGGTCCCTTGAACATCGATTGTTTGCGAGCCCGTGAAGCTGGCTTGCCCAAAGTAGACGTCGATGCCCAAGTCCTGGAAACGTTTGGCGGAGTCGTTTTTGCTGATCTTTGCGCGGAGTTCCCGCATGCGGCTCATGACCCCGCCGAAATCGATCTCGGTTCCGCTCGGTATGTGGACTGAAAAGTTCGACGCGTTCTTGATGGTTGCGGCCACTCGAGCCGCACTGATGACTCCTTTGGACGGTACGCATCCGACGTTCAAGCAATCACCGCCCATCAAGTCACGTTCAATGAGGGCGACTCGGGCTCCCAGCCCAGCGGCTCCCGCCGCGGTGACCAATCCCGCTGTGCCGGCACCAATGACAGCCAAGTGATACGGTTGGTTCGGACTTGGATTGGTCCAATCGGTCGGGTGAACGTTCGCTTCAAGTTGTCGATTGTGTTCGTCGTGGGGAAGCAGAGCGTTCATGAGGTGGCCAGAAAGTAGAAAGCGTCGAAGAGAGTGATTGCCGTTCGATCCAATCGAGCTATCTCGGGTGCCGATTCGGCAGCGAGTGATCGATGTTGGGGCCGCTCGGATTAGACGAACCTGTTTCGCTCGCGTCGACCGTCGGTTGCACAAGCCAACTGGTGACCGTTCTTTCAATGCGATCGGAGTTCATCGAGGCATAACTGGCAACCAAGGCAAACGTCACGGCAGTCGCGGCCAGAAGCACCGTGCGACGCGTGTTGGAAGTCGCCACTGAACCGGATTGATTCGATACGTCAGCGTCCTCGCTTTCATCTTGGTCGACTTGTTCATCCAACTTTTGGCTGGCCAGTCGCGTGACATAGACGGTGACCGCGATCGTTGCCAGCAATCCCACCGCCAGCATCGCCCATTCCGCGGTGGTGCGTTCGCGATCTGCGCCGACTGCCGCTCCGGTGATATGCCCCAGATAAACGTACAGGAACGTTCCGGGCAACATTGCCAGCCAACTGGTGAGAACGTACGGCCAGAAGCGAATCGGAGTCAGACCGTACAGGTAGTTCTGCAAGTTGAATGGCAAGGCCGGCGACAACCGAAGCAACCCAACGATCTTCCACCCGCCTTCTTCGATGGCTCGATCGATCGCGGCGAAGCGGCAATTGTCTTTGGCAAGTTCGGCGACTTTGTGTCGAGCGACATAACGCGATATCAAGAACGCCAATGCGGCACCGACGGTCGAGCCAATCGAAACCACGATGGTGCCAACGACCAATCCAAAGATCGCTCCAGCGGCAAGAGTCAAAATGGTGCCCGGCACGAACAGAACTGTCGCGACGATGTACAGCAACACCAGAACCACCGGTCCCCACCATCCCAGGCTGCCGATCCACTCATTCATCGCCGATGTGACGAGGTCAAACGGAAGCGTGCGGATGATGACTAGCAGGCCGACCAGGATGACCGCGATGGATCCCCAGCGGACGTACTGATTGATTTTCGCAACGGAGGTCTCGGCTGGCATGAAGTGATCTCATTGGCTGACGTTGCGAAGGGCTCCCACACTGGAAACGGTCAAGACGATGGGCGGCACCATGAACGTCAGTCCGATTTTAGCAGCGTGACCAGTTTGGAGGTTTCTGTTGCAGATCACGTCGCGTTGGTTGATTGGATTCAAAATCGCGTCAACAATCACGCGGCAGATCAGTCCGCGAATGGTGATTCATTGCCTAGTTGCCGACGGATCCAATTTCACGATCCAGGTGGCAAGTCAGAATTTGAAAGCAGGATCGAATCGTCGAAGTTTGTTTGTCCGCCGATGGGCCACGACGAAGTTTTGTTGGAATAGTGAAGCGGCCACCTCATCCGCCAATCGCGGCGAATCCGAAGTATTCAACCGCGAGCACTGCAGGTGTCAGCCTTTTAATAACGAGCCCATTCGATGATCACGATCTCGGCGGAACAACCTTGTCATCACGCTTCGGTCCGGCAGCTCACCGCTTCGGCCTTTGAAGCGTCGGAATTTGGTCATCATGGCGAAGCGGAAATGATCGAAGCCTTGCGTGGCAATTCCGAGCGAGTCATTTCTTTTGTTGCTCTTTGTGACCATCGCGTGATCGGGCACGCAATCGCGTCTCCCGTCGTCATTCGTTCTGGCGAAAGTGAAACGAGTGGTTTGGCGATTGGTCCGATGGCGGTGATGCCGTCGTTTCAGCGGCAAGGCGTTGGTTCGCAACTCGTTCTCGCGATCATTGAGCGAGCGGAAGCGTCTGGAGAGTCTTTTCTGGCGGTGGCTGGGCACCCGGAGTTTTACACTCGGTTTGGCTTTCGACCGAGTTTAGATTTTGGCGTTCAACACTGTTTTGAAGGGATGCCTGACGACGTGTTCTTCTTGCAGAGTCTACAGAAAACGTTTCCAGATCACTTCGCGAATGGTCGGCTCGTTTACTCCAGCGTGTTTGGTCGGCAAGACCGATTCGCCTGATCGCAAACAGGCAATTGTCTTGGGCGTAACGGCGAACCATTGCCTAGCATTCGTGTCCCATTGATAGACGTCTCATGGTTTGGCCGCTGTGGACCAAGTATGAATGATACGAACCTCGTTCTATGGAGAGGGACCCACGATGACGATGGTGGTGACAGAGCCGTGCATCGGCTGCAAAGACAAAGCTTGCTTGACCGTGTGCCCGGCGGAGTGCTTTCACGAAGATGAGCGGATGGTTTACATCAATCCCGACGACTGCGTTGATTGCGAAGCATGCATTCCCGAATGCCCCACCGAAGCCATCTTTGGCGAGGACGACGTACCGGAGCAATGGAAGGACTTCATTGCCTTGAACGCAATCAAGGTGAATGAGTGCCCGCCGGCCGATGGGTAATTCGCGTTAGTGGATCAGTATGGCGGCGTGAGTCGGCGAAAGCCGTGGAAGAAAACGATGGCAAGGAACGCGAGATTGCGAAGGACGACTCCGATTGGATTGATCCGAGGCGCCTTGTTAGATGTTTTTGCGAGTGCCTGCGGCAGCAAAGTGTCAGCGAGTTCTTGAGCGAGTTGTTCGATCCACGTGACGCTACGCGGCCAGTCTTGGATACCGTCTAGCCATTCCTGTGGAATGCCATCGCGTCCCACTCCGGCACCGACGATTCCGCCAACAATCGCGGCGGTGGTGTCAGCATCGCCGCCGCAGTTGATGATCGAGGTGACCGATTGTCGGTAGTCGTTTGGGCTGGAGAGCCAAGCGTGAATGGCGACCGGAACCGTGTGAAGGGTGTAGCCGGTCACGCCTCGCGAAAGTCCCTGTGAATCGGCAAATTCTTGCGTTGACTCTCCTGACCCAACGCTGGCGATCGCGGCTCGTATTCGATTCAGTAACTCTGATTGCTCGTCGTTGATCGCCCTAGCGACGTCGTTGAACCAGAGATTGGCATCGATCGTGGAAGAGGTTCGAGCATGCCGGGCGGCAAGTGCGACCGCGATCGCACCCTGTTCGGCCTTTGGATCGGAATGAGTCAGTCGCGATGAAGCACGAACGAAGTCCAGCATCAGCGGAAGATCGTCGATCGCCGCACCAAAGATGGGTGCGCGCATCGCTGGGCCGTTGCCGGCAGAAAACACGCCGGCGGTTTGTGGCTTCGCACCCAACCAAAGTTTGATGCCGGATCGAGCGGTTGCTTTGCCGACTCTCGCGGGAAATCCCAAGATCCACCATCGCAAACGCCATGCGAGGGTTTTTGTAAATTGATCGACGTCGGATGGAGATTCCATCAATGATTGAGCCACCATGCAGGTGTGCTCCGTGTCATCGGAAATCATCCCGTGGCCAAAGAAAAAGCGATGCCTTGTTGGCTGGCCGAGAAGCCGTGCGGCTCGATCGGGAGGCAAGCCTTCGTAAGGTAGTCCAAGAGCGTCACCGACGGCGGTACCCAGCATGCAGCCGACAATGGATTCGCGGTTCAAGAAAGCTGCTCCTGGATGAAACGGTGTGTTCCGGTCAGTCGAGTTTGAAAATCAAACAGCGGATCACGTTGGGAAAGTGAGGTAGGCCGGTGGAACTGAATCGACCAACCAGACTTCATTCTCAGAGAGATAGAAAGTGTGGCCTGCTTGCTGCATTCGCTGTGCGGCGATGAGAAGGAGTCTGGGTTTGCCACGTCGGGAACCAACATTGGTTGCCGTGGCTTGGTCGGCGGACAGGTGAACGTGGTTTCGAGATCGCTTTTGCAATCCTTGTTCACGGATGCGTGGAAGGAATGCATCCACCGTTCCGTGGTATAGCGTCTCGGGTGGACTTGCGGCGGTCAGGTTCAGGTTCACTCCAGAAACAGAATGTCCTTGGCTGGCGCGGATGCGAAGACCGTCGTCGCTCAGGACAAAACGTTTTTTGTCGTTGGTCGCGACCACTTCGTGAATCAATTCCAACGTCAGCTTCTTGCCGCGTGTGTTTGCATTTTCAATCAGTCCATTGATTTCGAGCCAGCCTTGCTCGTCCAGCGACATGCCGATGATATCGGGTTGGTGTCGGAGGACGAGGCTCAGGAATTTGCTCGTCGACACAAGTCGTTTATCTGCTTTCATCGCGATGATTCTATTGGAAGACAGGGTTGATGTTACGAAGTGGTACGTCGCGTCAAATCAACGTTGTCGTAGAGATGCATTCCTTCGGTGCGCGATGACATCAACGGTTGAGCAACGATGCCACCAAAGCGGGCTTCGGTCACGTACACCGGGCGGCGATGGATCAGACATACCACGGAGCCGCATACCCTGGACGCGGTGTCGGGCTCGTCCACGTAGCCAAAGCAAAAACCGCCTGAAAAGCTCACGTTTCCAAAGTTCAATCGGCGGCCATCCCCGTCTTCCGCCAGAGCCACGCACTCCTTGCAGATGTACCAGGGATAGCGAAGGAACACGCGTTGCTTGCTGCCACAAACTGGGCAGTGGTGGTCGGGCAGTTCGCTCGTGGATGATTGCTGGGCCATGGCCAATTCAGGTTTCAGATTGCTGTTTCGAAAGTGTCAGGTTCAGAGGCACGAATGATTGCAGAATCGGTCGCGGAAATGTGGGGAAACCCCAAATACATTGACCGTCGGTGGAGCGTCTTGTGGTTTAAAAAACGGGAGTTTCCGGGCACGTGGGCCCAGGTCTCGCGATGGATTCGTTGCTGAAGCCATGGTTGTTGGAAAAATCTCAAGATTGAATGGTTGACACCTCGTGATGTGACGATATGTTTGAGTAAGTAAGAAACAGGGGAGAACGAAGTTGAACAGCAAATCAAAACCCAGGAACGAGCTTCCGTCAAAACCGCCCGGCACGGTGAGTGACTTTGCACAAGCCGCGGAATGTTTGAAGGTCCTCGCTCATCCGGTTCGTTTGCGAATCGTTCAGATGTTGTTGCACGGTCGATACACGGTTGGCGAACTGGCTTCGGATTGCGAGATCCAGAACAACGTTGGCTCGGACCATTTGCGGTTGTTGCAGCGTTGTGGCTTTCTGACCAGCGAGCGAGACGGACGCAAAGTGTATTATCAAATCGCTGAGTCTCATTTGGAGCAACTGATGGCCTGCATCGAAGGACGTTTCCAGGCGTCTTAGAAGCAATACAAATTGACGGGACGAATGGTCGTCCTTTTTTTTAACTTGACATATCGTCGCATCTCGAGGTTTCGATCTTTTTGTGGTGCGATCCTACAACGGAGTCTTCTCATGCAGTCAATCACAGTTCAAGAACTCGCCCAAAAGCAGAACAGCACCAGCGTCGATTTGGTCGATGTTCGGATGCCAACGGAGTATCGCGAAGTGCATGCCTCCGGGGCGGTCAGTGTTCCTCTGGATTCATTGGAGCCAAAGGCGGTGGCGCAGAGCATGCAAAACGGAAGCGGCGAGCCGATCTATGTCATTTGCAAGAGTGGAAATCGATCGAGCAAAGCCGTGCAGAAGTTCATGCAGGCGGGCGTGCAGAATGTTGTGAACGTGGATGGTGGGACCAACGCATGGGTGTCCGCTGGGTTGCCGGTCGTCCGAGGTCAGAAGGCAATGTCACTCGAACGTCAGGTTCGGATCTTGGCGGGGTTTCTGGCGTTGCTGGGTGCGGTCCTGGGCTTCTTCGTTCATCCCTACTTTATCGGGCTGTCTGCCTTCATCGGTGCCGGTTTAATGTTTGCCGGAATCACTGATACGTGCGGGATGGGCATGATGCTTTCCAAGATGCCCTGGAATCGATGCGGAGATTCAGGGTCATGTTCAGTCTAGCAATCTTGTTCGGCTGCATCGTCGGTTTTGCTCTCGGGCTTACCGGCGGGGGCGGCGGGGTTTTTGCGGTGCCTTTGTTGGTCTATGGCATGTCGATCGCGCCGCGTGAAGCCGTTGGGATCTCATTGGCATCGGTTGGCGGCACCGCGTTGTTTGGTGCGGTCCCAAGATTGATTCATGGCGAAGTTGAACTGAGGACCGGGGTGTTATTCGCGGTTGCTGGAATGGTGGGTGCCCCGATCGGATCGTATTTGTCGTCTTTGGTACCGGAGACGGCGTTGTTGTTGCTGTTCGCGGTGTTGATGCTGGTTGTTGCGTACCGAATGTGGGCCAAAACAAAAGATCCAAGCATTGCCAGCGGCGTGTGCAACAGCGAAACCAGCACGGGACGCGACCGCAGTGCTTGTCAGCGTGACGAAGATGGCACACTTCGTTTGACATCAAGGTGTGCACGGTTGCTCGTTCTGGTGGGACTGATGACGGGAGTGCTTTCAGGTTTGTTTGGTGTCGGTGGAGGGTTTGTTATCGTGCCCGCATTGGTCTTGTTCAGCGGCATGGCGATTCACCGAGCGGTTGGGACGTCGTTGTTTGTCATTGTCTTGGTCAGCGTCTCTGGAGTCGCTTCTCATCTGCTCAGTGGTAATGAACTTTCCATCTCAACCGCGTTGTTGTTCACGACGGGCGGATTCGCGGGGATGTGGTTGGGCGGGATCGTTGCGAAACGTTTGGAAGGTCCCACGCTTCAGAAAGTTTTCTCAATCGCGGTTGTGTTGGTCGCGACGTTCGTCCTTGTTAAATCCACGGTTTTGTAGCTCACAGTCACTTTCGAGAGGAGACAATCATGTTGCTCAAGTATTTCTACGATGACAAACTCGCTCACGCGTCCTATCTGGTCGGATGCCAACGTGCCCGCGAAGCCATCGTGATCGATCCAGGTCGCGACATCGCCGACTATTTGGCGTTAGCGGAGCGGGAAGGTCTCAAGATCACGGCTGTCGCGGAGACGCATATACATGCGGATTATGTATCCGGTGCTCGGGAGCTCGCTGATCGCGTGGGGGCCAAGCTGTACGTCTCTGATGAAGGACCGGCCGAGTGGAAGTATCTGTACCTCGACGGATACGCCAATCAATTGCTTCACGATGGCGATTCGTTTTCGATTGGCAAGATCAAGTTCGACGTGATGCACACGCCTGGTCACACCCCTGAGAGTTTGTCGTTTGTTTTGACTGACCAAGGCGGAGGAGCCACCAGTCCGATGGGGATTTTTACAGGCGACTTCGTCTTCGTTGGTTCCATCGGTCGCCCCGATTTGCTGGAAGAGGCAGCCGGGATTGCCGGAACATCCGAGCCAGGAGCAAGGGATCTGTTTGCATCGATGAAGCGGTTTCGAGCCTTGCCGGATCACCTGCAAGTTTGGCCAGCTCACGGAGCAGGCAGTGCCTGTGGGAAAGGATTGGGGGCGATTCCCTCGTCGACCGTTGGTTACGAGAAACTCAATAATCCCGCACTGCAATACGACGACGAGGAATCCTTCGTTCGTTACATCCTCGCCGATCAACCGGAGGCGCCGAAGTACTTTGCGGTAATGAAACGCGTCAACAAAGAAGGCCCTCGAGTGTTGGGTGAAGGGCACCATCATCAGATGCTCGAGCTAGCAGAACTACATGGTGCTTTGAAATCAGGGACCGTCGTCGATCTAGCACCCTCTTCCGAATTTGCGAAAGGGCATGTGCCCGGGGCGATCAACATTCCGATTGGGATGCTAGCGGCTTGGGCGGGTTGGTTGGTCGACTATGACAAACCGATGTACTTGATCTGCAAGCCAGAACAGCTGGAAGAAGCCGCTCGCGTGCTTCACAAGATTGGTGTCGAAGACATCGTCGGTGCTTTTGACGCACACAGCGTGCAGGCGTCAGGGGAGGCAGTGGAGGTCTACTCGACGGCCAAACCGGCCGAGTTGCTGCCTCGCATCGAATCGGGCCAAGTGACGCTGGTTGATGTTCGGTCGAACGAAGAGTGGAACGAGGGGCACATTCAAAATGCCAATCACCACTTCCTTGGTCGCTTGCCAAGTCGTTTGAGTGAACTGCCCAAGGACAAAACGGTCGTCGTCCATTGCTTGAGTGGTGCCCGATCATCGATTGCGGCCAGTGTTCTTCAAGCGAATGGCGTGAAAGACGTCATCAACATGGAGGGCGGCTACAAGGCTTGGGTACAAGCGGATTTGCCGAAGCAGAAAGAGACGGTGGCTTTGTCGAGCTGAGTAGATCGACCATGAGTGATGAACCCCGGTTGGTTGATGAGAAGGCCATTTGGTCATATGACATCCGTGGCCGACGCGATCGGCACGGCAATACGATTCACATTTTTTAAGACATCAGGAGTCAAACGATGAGTAAAACGCAAACAATTGAGAACTTGCAAAAAGCGTTGGCCATGGAATTGACGGCAACGCACCAATACCAGTTGCACGCTTGCGTGCTGGACGATTGGGGTATGGGCCTGTTGGCTTCCAAAATGCGTGAAGAACTGCACGAGGAATTGGGGCACTCGGAAGACTTCTTGAACCGAATCCTGTTCTTGAAAGGGAATCCAAACTTGACGATGCAGAAAACGCCCGTTCAGGCAAAGACTCTCAAAGAGATGTTTGAATCTGACTTGGCTGACGAGCAAGAAGCCATCGACTTCTACACGACGGCCTCGATTCAGGCGAGCGAAGACCGAGACATTGGGACTCGCCAGTTGTTCGAACGCATTGCCGTGGATGAAGAAGGTCACGCCGGTTGGTTGGAGCTGCAATTGGATTTGCTGGAACGAATGGGCGAACCCGCCTACATCGCGAAGCACATGCCCGCGAATTCAGACGAATAGGCTGCTGTTGGCTTTTGACTGAGATATTTTTTCCGGCACGAACTTTGAAATAGGAACGATTCAATGAACCGAATGATTGGCTTGATGACGTTTGGGTGTTTGTCGTTCCTAGTGAGCCTGCCAGGGTTCACGCAAGAGAATTCCAGGGATGCTCAGTCAGAAGTCCAGCGAGGGTCAGGATTTGGCCGTGGGCCGCGAGCCGGACGTGGACCGGAAGGTGGTCGGGGCTTTGGTCGAGGCCGTGGGATGAAGAACGGCCAGCGACATGGGGTGGAAGAAAATGGAGCGGGAGGAAACGGGCCGACGGCCGAACAGGTTGGCCATGATGACCGGCACGATGCTGATCATGAGGTTTTTCAGTTCTTGCTTCAAAACCATGATGCGATTCGGCGAACGGTCAAAGAGTTGCCTGCCGGCGTCGAAACGGTGACCGAATCGGATGATCCGAGGATTGCCGAGGCGATTCAGGAGCACGTCGAGTGGATGGAGTATCGGATCGAAGAGACCAATCCGATTCGCATGCGAGATCCGTTGTTTGCGGAGATCTTTCGTCACACTGACAAGATCAAAATGGTTCACGAGAACACCGACAAAGGTGTTCGTGTGACAGAAACCTCCGACGATGCCTACGTGGTGAAGTTGATTCAAGCTCACGCGAAAGCTGTTTCTGGTTTTGTCGAGCGGGGATTCGCCGAAGCCATGAAGAATCATCCGGTCCCCGAGAAGTCCAGCGACGCAGCGGGTGATGAAAAGCAGACGTTTGAATCAACCACACCGGTGATCGAGGGTGTCGGAAAGGTCGTGAGACTGCCCCGCGCGGTTCAACAACCGAAGGTTGGGGCGAAGTTGTTGGTGGATTTAACCAGCGGTGCCGAACCCGGCAAACTCAATCCCGGGCTGGAGAAAGTTGCGAAGTATCTGAACATCTACGCGGGTGCGGGTGAACTTCCGACGGAAGTTCAAATTGCGGTGGTCCTCCATGGTGGAGCGACGTTGGCTGTACTGAACTCCGACGCCTACGCGGCGAAGTTTGGCACAGAGACCAACCCGAACCTGGAACTGATGCATCAATTGCACGAGGCCGGAGTGGATTTGTATGTGTGCGGCCAATCGTTGATTGCATCGGGAGCAAAACCGGATGAAGTGGTCGTGTTTGTCGACACGGCGGTTTCAGCTTTGACTGCTGTCGTCAACTTGCAGTCGGATGGCTTCGCCTACGTTCCCGTCAGCCGATGAGGGACGTGGTGTTTGACAGGTCTATCGTTTAGGACGCTTCACTCCGTTTGCGTCGTGGGAATCGTTTTGACTTCGATGGGCTCGTGAGAAATCTGAACTTCGTCAATCCAAACTTCCGCCGCATGATCGGTGGCGGTGATTCCAACTTCCAAGGCATTGAGCAAGGAGTCCGATGCGGGCAAAGTTGCAATCTCTTCATCGATCAAAAGTTGATCGTTCTGCCAGATTTGCACTTGTCCCTTTTTGTGATCCAAAACGAGGTGCACTGTTAAGAAGAACCACTCACCGATTGGTACTTCCACCTTGGACTGACGCAGCTTGGGTTTCCAACCTGATTTGAGTTCATAGCCAAGATACTTTTGATCCCAAATCGTGATCCTTGGACCGGGGCTGTTGTACCGTCCGCGTTCTTGGAAGTCGGCGATCGTGAATGGGACGCCGGATTGAAGTTTGTATCTGCCTCGGAACCAAAGGTCGTCGCCTTCAACGAACCAAAGTCGATTGTTTTCCAACATGGACTTCGATGTCACCATCGATTCGGTTGGCGCGACCGCTGTGAATTTTGCGATCCCGTTCGCTGACTCGATCCGGTTGTCCAAGAAATCGCTTTCGCCCGAAAAGATCTTTCGACGCAGACTGACGTAGGCTTCCAGCGACGGTGAGGCGGGCGAGAGCGTATCGATTGTGGTCCAGCGATCTTCGCCAAACCAGTTTCGGAACTGAGGCTCCGAGAAGTCGTCGAAAAAGGAACGGTACATTTTGCCCGTTTCTTCTTGGTGTCGGACTAAGACAAAGTTCGAGGTTTGTTCCAGGATGTCGATGTCGGAAACCGTCGTCTTGGATGGAATCTTCGTCCATAAAGCGGATGCCACAACAACGCAGCAAATTGCAAAACCCAGATAGACCAGTCGGCTCATGAAATTGCTTTCGGTGCGAAGGAGGCTGCTGCCGCGTCATCTCGTTGTTGGTGCAAGCCCGCAATTGTCGATGGTGGGCGTGCCAATGGCGTGGAGCGAATTGACCAGCTCAAATTTGCCAATTGCTGGACATCAGACTGTTCGTTCATTTTGGGTTGGACTAAAATCAACCGCTATGTTTGCCAGTTTACCACACCCGAAATTTCAAAGCCGCTTGAGCGCGCGTGTTTGTTTGGCGTGGTTGGGATGCGTGATGTTGCTTCCGTTGCCGGTGCCGATGATGCACCGCCATGATTGCATCGAAGCTCCTCAGGCGTTGGAAAACCACTTGGGCCAGTTGCATTCCGAGTCGCAACTTCAGTGTCTCGAGCCGGACGAAGCCCATTGGCATTTGGTGCTTCCTTCACATCGTTGCGATGACGATGGAACCCACGATGGATTACCGATTCCGCCCCGGGACTATGTCGGTTCGGCTGGTGAGTCGGGGGTAAGTTTGGTTTCGGTGGTGGAGCAATTGACCAGCCTTTCGTGGTTGCTGGTCTCCATTGATCATGAATCGACGTTGGCGTCGACGCGGTCGGTATGCGACCCAAGGATCCCAATTGCATCCGCGTCATGGCAGCGCGACCGTTGCACGCTTTCTTGCGTGATGCGTTGTTGATTTTGGTTCTCGTTTGATTGTTTGCTCACGATCCCTGTTGTTCGTGAGCAACCCGAGAACCTTTCTATATCAACATCAACATGAAATCAAAATATTGGTTGAGCGCGCTCGTTGCGCTACTCGTTGTGGTCGCCGCTGCCTGGAATTTAAAGAACCGCGAACTGGGCACAAATCAGGTCGATGCTTCCGCGAGTGACGAAGCTGACCGCGAGGCATCGATGACGAGTGAATTCGACGACGCACAACAAGTTCGTATGAGCGATCGAAAGATCGACGTCGCAGGAATTCGTTGGGAAGAAGTCCAGCGTGGGACGCTCGTCGTCACACGGACTTTGCCGGCTCGATTCGCTTACGACGACACGCGTCACGTTTCATTGCGGACGCCAACAGACGGTGTGTTGGAATCCATCTTGGTCAAACCTGGAGATTCGGTTGATCGTGGGCAACCCGTCGCGGTGCTTCGCAGTCCGTCCATCGGAACGGCTCGAAACCAAATTTTGAGCGAGAAGGCAAAGTTGGACCTCGCGCAAGAAACCTATCGCTGGGAAGCCGACATCCATGCTGGCGTCTCGGATCTGGCCAAACGGATTCGCGCCGGGGAAGCGATTGATGCGATCAAGCAATCATTGAAAGACAAAACGATCGGCGAATTTGGCGGTCAATTGCTGACGATGTACAGCAAATCAAACCTTGCCAACCAGCTTTCGCGTTCGGTTGGTAATCTTGGCGACAGCGGTGCGATCAGTGGTCGAGTCGTTCAGGAACGGCAAAGTGATCGGCAGCAAAGCGAAGCGGCGCTCGAAGCGGCCATCGAACAATCGCTGTTCCAAACTCGGCAATCGATGATTCAAGCCGAAGCCAAGCGGAACGACGCGGAACGTCGACTGCGGATCGCGAAACAAACGCTTGGTACCTTGCTGGGGACACTGGCGGATTCGATGGGTGGGTTGGATGTTTCGCCCAACGAACTCGATGTTTCTCGGTTGACGATTCAGTCTCCACTGTCAGGAACCATCGAGAGCAAGACGTTCTCGGCTTCGGAGCGAGTGGCGGCCCAAGACGAGTTGTTCGTGATCGCCGACACATCGAGCTTGTGGGTCGAAGCGGACATTCGCGGACGGGATTGGCAGTCCATTCATGTCAGCGAGGGGGACGTTGTGATGGTGAGCACTCCCGCCATGAACATGCCTCCGCAGCCTGCCACGGTATACACCATCGGTCGACAAGTGGATCCGGCGTCGGGGGCGATTCCTTTGGTGGCAAAGATTGATAACTCAAAGCGGCACTTTCGACCGGGCTTGTTCGCTCGCATGGCGGTGCCAACGGAAACGCTGCACGACGTGATTCTTCTTGCTGGGTCCGCCGTGGTGGATCTGGATGGCCAGACGAGTGTGTTCGTGGTCAGTGGAGACGGATTTGAATCGGTTTCCGTCGAGGTTGGGTCGCAGAGCGGCGGCATGGTCGAAATCCGAGAAGGTTTGACGGAGGGGCAGTTGGTCGTTGTCTCCGGTGCAATTGCTCTCAAGAGCGAACTGCTGCTGGAAGGAGAGGAGTGATCATGCTTCAGCGACTGATTGAGTTTTCGCTCCAGAATCGTTTTTTAGTAATTGTCGGCACTCTGTTGATGGCAGGTTTGGGGATCCGCAGCGCATTGATGCTTCCGATTGACGCGGTTCCCGATTTGACCAACACGCAGGTCACGGTCATCACGTCGGCCGGATCGTTGCCGCCGGTCGAGGTCGAACGTCAAGTGACCTATCCAATCGAATGGTCGATGGGCGGACTGCCTGACGTCGACGAAGTTCGCAGTGTTTCCAAATTTGGATTGTCGGTCATCACGATCGTTTTCAACGAAGGAACCGATGTGTACTTCGCCAACCAGCAAGTTGGTTCGAGGTTGTCGGCAGCCGCGGCAAGTTTGCCGGAAGGCTACGGCCCGCCTGAAGTTGGACCAATGACCACCGCGTTGGGAGAGATCCTGCAGTTCGAAGTTCGTAGCGAATTAAAAACGCCGATGGAGCTGCGGACGTTGCTCGATTGGGAAATCGCACCGAAGTTGAAGGAAGTCAGCGGTGTGACCGAGATCAACGTGATGGGAGGTTTCTACAAAACGTTCGAGGTTCGGCCTGACCCAGATGGCTTGATGGATCAAGGTTTGACTCTGGAGGAACTTTATTCGCGGATCGAAGCAGCCAATGCGAACGCCGGTGGTGGCTATGTCATTCACCATGACGAGCAGCGATTCATTCGCGGGCAGGCATTGCTCACCGGCGTGGATGATCTGAAGAGCATCGTTTTGCGGCGGGGAGAAAACGGGTCGCCGTTGCTGTTGTCTGACGTCGCCGACGTCATCATCGAACCAATGTCGCGCCAGGGGGCGGTCAGTCGAGACGGCAGGGGCGAAGCGGTGACGGGAATGGTGATGATGCGCATCGGCGAGAACTCTCGCGAAGTTGTTGGACGCATCAAAGAACGGATTGCAGAGGTGCAGGCGACGCTTCCCGACGATGTGACCTTGGACGTGATTTATGACCGGGAAGATTTGATCAACCGGACGCTTCACACGGTGATGAAAAACCTGCTCGAAGGCGGGGCGTTGGTTGCCATTGTTTTGCTGATCACCTTGGGCAGTCTTCGAGCTGGAATCATCGTTGCTTTGGCCATTCCGCTGTCGATGTTGTTTGCGTCCAACATGATGTTGGCCATGGGGATCTCCGCGAGTTTGATGAGTTTGGGTGCAATTGACTTTGGATTGATCGTGGATTCCTCCGTCATCATGGTCGAAAACTGTGTTCGTCGACTATCGCAAAGAGAATCGGGTGATGAGGAGGCATCCGGCGAAGCGGAGGCTGGCAGCTTGCCGAGGCATTCGCAATTGATAGGAAAAGCCAAGACGCGAATGGCGACGATCCGAGATGCCTGCATGGAAGTTCGCGGGCCTACGATGTTTGGTGAACTGATCATCGCGGTCGTCTATGTCCCCGTGCTGTTGCTCGAAGGAACCGAAGGGAAAATGTTTCGTCCGATGGCGATGACGGTCCTCTTGGCTCTTTTCGGCTCCTTCATTTTGTCGATGACGTTGATGCCCGCGCTTGCGTCGTTGGCACTTCCAAAGAATCCGCATGATCACGATCTGTGGCCGATTCGGATGTTGAAGAAGGTCTACTTGCCTTTGGTCGGTCGTGCGATCGAGTCGCCCGCAGTCACCGCATTGGTCGCCGCATGTGTTTTCGCGATCAGCATTCCCGTGGCTCTGAATCTGGGTGCCGAGTTCATGCCGCGACTCAACGAAGGCGATCTGTTGGTCGAAGCGGTTCGGTTGCCCAGTGCCTCGTTGGAAGGTGCAGAGATCATGGCACGGCAAGTCGAAACGGAATTGTTGAAGTTGCCGGAAGTCAAAACGGTGTTCACAAAAACCGGCCGACCTGAAATCGCCAATGATGTCATGGGGGTTCACCAAAGCGATGTGTGGGTGATGTTGAATCCGCCGGATACATGGCCGACGGCTAAATCGCGGGAAGAGCTGATCACGGAGATGGAAGCAATGCTTTCCAAGAGCGTTCCTGGCGTCGCCTTTGGATTCACGCAGCCCATCGAGATGCGTGTTGACGAGTTGGTTGCCGGAGTGAAGGCGGATGTGGCGGTGCTTTTGTACGGAGACGACCTGGAGACTCTTTCAACGAAAGCCAAGCAGATCGAACGTGCGCTTCGCAGTGTCCCAGGATCAGCCGATGTGAAAGCCGATATTCAATCGACACTCGCGACGTTGACGATCGAACCTGACCGAGAAGCGTTGGCCAGATATGGCATCGACGCTCAGCAAGTCATGGATGTGGTGGATGCATTGGGCGGCCGTCCGGTGGGCGAAGTGATCGACGGCCGAGCGAGATTCCCGATCCAGGTGCGTCTTTCGGAAAATTGGCGGAGCGATGTTGAGTTGCTCAAGCAGTTGCCCGTTGCTTTGGCGGGAGGAAAGCCGGTACCGATGTATGAGGTTGCCAGCATCCAGTTGGAACAAACGCCACCAACGGTGGAGCACGAGGACGGCCGCCGACGCACGTTTGTTTCAGCGAACGTGCGGGGACGCGATGTCGCTTCGTTTGTTACCGAAGCACAGTCCATCGTGGCTCGCGATGTGACTTTGCCGACAGGATACGAACTGCGGTGGGGAGGTGATTTTGAGAACCTTCAATCCGCCAGTCGTCGTTTGGCCATCATCACACCAATCATCTTGATTGTGATCTTCTTATTGCTCTTCACGTCCTTCAATTCCGCTTCGTTGGCCTCGTTAATCTTTTTGTGTGTGCCCATCGCCGCCAGTGGTGGCGTGTTCGCGTTGATGCTTCGTGACATGCCATTCAGCATTGCCGCGGGAGTGGGGTTCATCGCACTGTTTGGTGTGGCGGTCTTGAACGGATTGGTATGGGTGAGTGATGCCGAGCATCACCGCGTCGCTGGCACGGGGGCTCGGGAAGCGGCGCGAAGGGCAGCCGACGATCGATTGCGTCCGGTGCTGATGACCGCGATGGTTGCCAGTTTGGGATTCCTGCCGATGGCACTGTCCACCAGCGACGGTGCGGAATTGCAACGCCCACTCGCAACGGTCGTCATTGGTGGCCTGATCACCAGCACACTGCTAACTTGCGTCGTCATCCCCGCGATTTACCCCTGGTTTTCATCGGGACCGCCGCCGGCGTCGATTGATGATTGATCTTTCGATCGATTTTCCGTTTTCCTGTGTGACAAATCTCGAAACGCTGTGTTTGGCTGGTAGGAGAAACGAATGTCGCAAGGTCCGGAAACACGAGCGTCGCTGATTGGCAAGCTGAATGAGCCGACTTCGGAAGAGGTTTGGACGGAGTTTGTCACGATCTATCGGCCGCTGGTGGTTCGGGTCGCCTTGGCGAAAGGATTGCAGCACGCGGACGCGGAAGATTTGACGCAAGACGTTTTCGCGGCGGTGCGACGGTCGCTGACAAAGTTTGAATCACGTGGCAGCGGTTCGTTTCGTGCTTGGTTGTTCCAAATCACTCGCAACTTGGTCGTCAATCATCTGACGCGTTCCAAGGGACCGGTCGGATCGGGTGACAGTCATGTTCAACAGTGGTTGATGCAGCAACCCGAACGAGAGAACGAAACAGCCACCTTGTTCGACCACGAACTGCGTCGTCAGCAATTCCAACTCGCCGCCGATCGTGTGCAACCGCATGTGGAACCCGCGACGTGGCAATCCTTTTGGATGACGGCCGTCGAGGGCAAATCCATCTCCTGTGTCGCGGAATCGCTCGGGAAGTCCGAGGGATCCGTGCGAATGGCAAAGTGCCGCGTGTTGGCTCGTTTGCAACAAGAAGCTCAAGCAATTTCTGGTCAGTGGGAGACGGAAGCATGATCGCACGCATTCGAGATGAGCAGCACGACGGTGGACTTCACTACGATCGAGAAACGCTCAACGACTACCTGCACGATCGCTTGGACGCGGACACGCAAGAAGTCACCCAGCACATCGAGGTGTGCGAGCAATGTCAGGCTCACGTGGAGCGTTTGGTCACCGATGACGTGACGTGGGAGGAAGTCGGCGAGTTGCTTCGGGAGCCGATCGCGAACGGCGGCGAACACCGCTCGGACGACTTTGCATTCGAGCCCGAAGCCAAGGATCGCTCGAGTTGGATCCAGTTTCTTCAGCCTTCCGACGCGCCCGGATCCATCGGCCGTTTTGCACGCTATGAGATTCATCAAATCCTTGGCCGCGGCGGGATGGGAATCGTGATGGAAGCGACGGACACGTCACTCGGCCGTCGCTGCGCAGTGAAGGTTCTCGCACCTGGATTGGCCACGTCCGCCGCCGCCCGCAAACGATTTTCGCGGGAAGCCAAAAGTGCCGCGGCGGTGGTGCATCCGCATGTGGTTCCGATTCAAACGGTCGACGAACACGAGGGACTGCCTTATTTAGTCATGCCGGTTGTGGATGGCCCGAGCCTGCAACAGCGAGTCGAGCGCGACGGGCCTTTGTCCTTGATCGAAACGGTCCGCATCGCGTCGCAGATCGCCGATGGGTTGGCCGCTGCACACGAGCAAGGTTTGGTGCATCGCGATATCAAACCCGCCAACGTGCTGTTGGAAAATGGTGTCGAACGAGTCCAGATCACGGACTTCGGTTTGGCTCGAGCGGTGGACGACGCCAGCATGACTCGCAGTGGCGTGATTGCCGGAACGCCGCAGTACATGTCTCCGGAGCAAGCCCATGGGGATTCGATCGATCATCGCAGCGATCTGTTTTCGCTGGGCAGTGTGATTCACTTCATGTTGTCCGGTCGCAGCCCGTTTCGAGCGGAAACGACGATGGGAGTTCTCAACCGGATTGGCAATGACCAACCAAGATCGCTTCGACAGATCAACCCGGATGTTCCCGAGTGGCTTGATGCGATTGTGGCGAGATTGCTGAGCAAAGATCCCGACCTTCGCTACCAATGTTCTTCGGAAGTCGCTGAGTTGTTGATAGCTTGGCAAGCTCATTTGCTGGATCCGGCCAACGCCAGAGCACCTGAGTCCGCATCGCAAGCGAAACCGCTGGCAAGTGGATCCGGCATCGGCGGGCGTTTCAATGGCAAGCTGCCTTGGGTTCTTGCCGCCGGGATGTTTGGTTTCTTCGCCTGGGCGGCGACCGTCATCATTCTGCAGACCAATCAGGGAACACTCCGGATTGAAAGCTCCGCAGACGCAAACGTGCCGATTGTGATTCGCAAAGGAGACGAGGTCGTCGAGGAATTGACGGTGACCAGCGACGGTGCATCCGTCGAAGTGAAGGTGGGCGAGTACGTGATCGAGATCGCTGGCGAAGCGGATGGGTTCAAGGTGTTGGACCGGTCCGTCGTCATTCAACGTGGCGAGACACAGGTGGCAAGGATCGCGTTACTCGGATCAGAAGCCTCCGATCGACTCGGCGCGGGCGACTGGCGAATGGAAGGCAAAGAACCGCCCAAGATCTCGCCGTTCACTCGAATGGAATTCGATTACGAACAGATCTTGGTGTATTTCGATTCCAAACCCTATCTTTTGCTGGCGGTCGATCAGATCCCTGTCTCAAAGCTTGTTCGGAAATCGCAGGCACTCTACGGTCGTAAATGGAAGAAGCGATTGAGTGAGGACTTGGTCGAGTTGCTTTGGGAAATGAAACACTTCCCTGGCAGAACCGTGGAGCTCCGAATGATGGTTGTCAAGACAGGTGAAATGAGAACAATCAAAGATGCGGAAATGACCGAGGGGAATCGAAGCAAGCTGTATCGGGACAACGAGCACAATCAACCGGAGAATGACACCGCACAATTCGAAGGGCGTTTGCTCTACAAGCAGCCATCTGTACCGCTCAAGTTCCCGCGTCACTGGGGTGGAGGGGGGGGGACGGTGAAGCTTGATCACTTTGTTCCGCATGGAGGCCGGTATAGTGCCATGTTGGAGCGGACTGACACCGCACCACAATCAATGAACCTCGGAAGCTTGTGGCAGATGATCGACGCCGGACGGTTTGCCGGAAGACGAATTCGATTGAGCGGGTACCTCAAAACCCAAGAAGCTGACTCGGCTGGATTGAGAATACGAATCAGTCGTTCCGAGGGCGGGCAACTCAAATTCGCACACGTTGATTCGGCGCGTTTGGAGGGGACCAGCGATTGGCAAGAGGTTCAGATTGTGGCCGATATCCCAGAGGACGAGTCGGTGTTGTCGATCGAAGTCGTGCTCGAAGGGCGGGGGCGTCTGTGGGCCGATGATTTATCTTTGTCGATTGTCGACGAGAGTGCCGAGCTGGATGCGAATGGCAATTGGTCACGCCTCTCGCCCGAAGCCGGTATGATATTTCCTGTATCTACCGGCGTTAATACTCCCCGCAACCTCGGATTTGAACTTGGCGAAGAGACGTTTCACTCAAGGTGAGCCCGGAAAGCTCTTTGCTGAGCCAACGGAACACAACGTCCACAACAAGGTAGAACAATTAGTGGGATAGGCTTCCAGCCTGTCGTGAAGGAAATGACAGGCTGGAAGCCTATCCCACTTGATCTCACCCAATCGTAGGCAGCGTTCTGCCGCGTCGTCCACCCACGAAAGCAATGCCTACCGCGCCGGCCACTTCCATCCGTGCTGGCTCAGCAAGTCGGTTCCTTCGACGATGGTTTCACCCGTCTCTTTGTTCAGACGCACCGGCACACAGATCTCATCCCGTTCCAGTTGGGCAACGAGATGTTGATTGTGACTGACGACAATGACCTGGCTTCGCTCGGCGGCACGGCAGATCATGTTTGCTAGCGGTCCGATCAAGTCCGGATGCAAACTGGTTTCGGGTTCGTTCAACACCAACAACTCCGGTGGGCGCGGTGAGAACAACGCGGCCAGCAACAGCAGATACCGAAGCGTCCCATCGGACAATTCTCTCGCCGTGAGACCACGCAGCATGCCGGGCTGAGTCAGCACGACTTGCATGCCGCTCTCGCCGGATTGCACGTAGAGTTGCGAACCAGGGAAGGCTTCTTCAATCGCTTGTTCGACAATGTGGCTGTCGCCGATCTCGCGAATCGTTTGCAGAGCCGCGGCCAAGTTGGATCCGTCATTGGCCATCACCGGAGTGAACGTTTGAGGCGATGGCAATCGAGCGGGTGCGTGCGAGTCACACCGGAACGTGTCGTAGAACCTCCAACCCCGCAATTGCTCCTTCATCACGATGGTCTCGGGAGCAGCAAACGGATCGGCGTACTCGGTCATCAGGCTCATGCCACGAGACAAGTGTAAATCGATGTCTTGCCATTTGCCTTTCCCCGATCGGCATCGCAAGTTCGCTCCTTTGCGATCAACACACAGCGATCTGGCATCCGGAGTCGGCCCGGTCCAAATGCATTCGCGCTTGATCTCCGGGTCACCATCGAACATGGAGTCATTAGGGATCGGGTGACCCAGGTCGATGCAGTAGCTCATCGGGTCGGCGGAAAAGGCGAGTTTCAATGCCTTTGGTTTTCGACGCAAGGTTCCTTGCACGGGAACCTCACCCCGCTTCATTTCTGCGGAAAGCGATTCCGGACCCGCCCAAAGCACAGATTTGAACCCGCCTTCTTCCGCCAACGATTGATTCAGGTTGCCATTGGCTGCGGAAGCGATCAAACGCAGCGAACGATACAGATTGGTTTTGCCGCTTCCATTTGGTCCGGTGACCACAGTCAACTCACCCAGTCGCACGGTCAGCGAGCGGATCGAACGGTAGCCGGCGATTGCAATGCGGTGGATCAAGAGAAAGGTACCGTTGGGATCCAGAGTCGGACGTGTTTCTGGTAGCGATGATAGTCCTCCCCGAACCGAAGCTGAAGATCGTGTTCTTCGACCGGGCGGACAAAGACGTGCCAGACCACTGCCCCGCACAGTGCGTAAGCGATGACTGGAAGGCTGCCGAGAAACCATCCCACCGCGATGCCTTGAACGATGCCCGCGAGTGCCATCGGGTTGCGAACGTAGCGGTACGGACCAGCGATCACCAAACGAGGTGCGGTGGCCGTGGGAAGTGGCGTGCCATCGCCGCGAATCGCCATCGTGATGCCGCTCCACAACCCAAGCGACGATGCGACGAGAAACAGGCCGATCGACAGAGTGTTTTGCAGCGGATGTTGAAAGACTTGCCAACCGAGTCGTTGTTGCAGTTCAATGATCCCCATTGGCAGCACCCACAGAAACGTCCCCCAAAAGATCACGGTTTGCAGCAGAGTCAACGCGGTTGCAACAGCGGGGCTCATCGAAGCAACGCGAATCGTGGCGGGAGATTGCGAATCGTTTCCGTGGATGGTCGCCATGGACAGAGACAACCCAGCGATGCAAACCATCATCGACGAGGCGATCCAGGCTTCTCCGGTTTGCAGGCTGGTCGCGATGCAAACCAAGGTCGGATACCAAGTGACCGCGGCAACGATCCAAACCAACGTGGCGGCCGAAGACGCTCGGCGCCACACACAAATCGCGGCCAAGAGTGAGCCAGCGATGATCAACACGAAGTCCGCCATCCAAAACGAAAGCAGTGCACCGTCGGGCCAAACCTTCGGCTGAAACCAATCGATGCTGGATGGAATAGCGAACAGCAACACCCACCACGCCAGCGTGCCAAAGGCTTGCACCGCGAGATAGGCCGAGACAATCCGAACGGAAGTGTCGCTGGTCGCGGTCTCGTTGTTTGGCGTTTGCTGCGCGTGGCGGTTGGTCACACTGAGTCCGACTGCTTCGAAAAGACTCCATGATACGACGGAATCACTCAGTCGTCGTCTGCCAGCGGATCAGCAGACACGTTGTCCTTTTTCGAGGCACGTGTCTTTGGCGGTTTCTTCTAGATCGCGATTAGCGGCGCTGGCGATAAACTCGATTTGCCGAGCAGGTGCCACCGGAGCAAGTCGGTGCCGAGTACGTCTGGTATCGGGCGCCTTGCCATGAACTGGCGGGCACGGACGAGACAGGCACACCTTGGGTGGACTGATAACTCGGAGCGTAGCTGGTGTAGCTCGATCTGGTCGGAGTCGAGACGGGTGTCGAGTAGCGCATTGTTGGCTGGGCAATGGGGTGGGGCGAGGCGACGGTTCCGCCGCAGTTGCCGGGTGCACAACCTGATCCAACTGCAATCGGTGCCGCTTGAGTCGACGTGTACATGCTGGTCGTGGAATGCACCGGGGGTGCGGAATAAGTCACTTGCGGCGACACCGCTTGAGCGGCTGCACAAGCCGCTCCGCATGAACCGCTTTGTGCGCTGGCATCACTGCTCATGGCAACCACCAATACAGCGGCGAACGCGACTACAGAGTCCTTCCATCCAAATTTCATCTTGGTTTCTCATCGACAAAGGTTCGATTGGGACACAGCTCCATGTCCCGTGATCCAACCTGATGCGGATTCTGGATTTGTATCCGCCACGAAGTCGTGTGTGATGTCGAAGTTCTTGTATTTTTTTGGGGCGACAACACTCCTCGATCAGGTGGTCATCTCACGCACCGGCAGAGCCAGCAAAGCTACCATTCACGAGTGTTTGTCACGTGTGGCCCTGGATCGAGTTGCTTCGAAAATGAAAATGTTTTTCTCTGCTTTTGTCTGTGACAAATGCAATGATCAACGTCGTTCGCTGTCACAACAAACCCGTCGTCAGTCGATTTGTCGGATCACTTTGCCTGGATTTCCGACGACGAGAGATCCTGCAGGCAGGTCCTTGGTCACCACGCTGCCCGCACCAATCACGCTGCGGTCACCGATCGTGACGCCCGCGCAAATGATTGCTTTGCCGCCGATCCAAACATCGTTTCCGATGGTGACCGGTTTTCCATACTCCTGGGTGCGGCGCAGATGTGATTCCAAGGGATGCGTTGCCGTGTAGATATGGACGCCGGGGGCAATGAAGACGGAGTCTCCGATTCGCACGTCGCAAACGTCCAGGATCACGCAATCAAAGTTGAAGTAGACGTGCTCGCCGAGGTGGATGTTGGTTCCATAGTCGCAGCGAAACGGCGGTTCCAACCAAACCGTATCGCCACCGCTGGCGAACAGTCCTTTTAAAATACGTCGTCGATGTTCTTCATCACGAGGTGAACTGTGATTGAGTTCGTGACAACGTTCCCGAGCGACCAAGCGTGCTTCCGCCAGTTCCGGATCACTCGCATCATAAAGCTCACCGGCAAGCATCTTTTCCTTCTCGGATCTCAGCGGGGCACCGCTCACTTCAAGTCGCCAATCAGCATCAATGATGAGGCGTACCATGTTTGGTCTTTGTACTTTTCTGGTTTCGCATCGAAATCCGCTTGGTTTCGTTCAAAGAGAATCTCTCGCTTGTCCAGTTGTGTGGGCGTCAATTCAATTTTGACGGTGTGTCGTCCCGGTTCCAATTCCGCGCCAGCTTTCAGTGTTGCCATTCGGTGGTAGGTGCAATAACCATCAATTCGATTGCGAGTGAATTCATTCCCGTCGATTTGGACACGCACTTCGCCACCATCCGGGCCAAGGATGTCGAACACTCCCGCGTTGGTACCTTCGAACGTGAACTCCAAGCTGGCACCAGGGCCGTTGGCTTGATAGAGCTCGGACATGTTCCGTTGAAACCGCTTGGCCAACGAATGGTCCGAGGGGAGCTTGGTCCAGTCCCCGCTTAACATCTCGGGCTCAATGGTGACCATCTTGGCTTGTTCCCAGTTGTCATCTCGGAGTGGCTTTCCAAGCGAATGCGGCTGTGTGGTCTGGTTTGCTTCGATGATCTTCGGCCATGATCGTGCAATCGTTTCGGTGTAGACGCGGTGTCCGGTTTCGACGTGGGGGTGAACCCCGTCGCTTGAGAAGACCATTGGTTCCGCGTTCATGTCCGCAGGCTTGGGTGCTTTGAAAACAAGTTTGCCAGCGGATTCCAAACGTGCGACTTCAACGCCAAAGTGGATGGAGGGAATCGAATAGTGGTCGGCCAACACTTCCATCGCGCTGGCCGCACGAGGCATCTTGCCGGACTGCAAGTCGGGCAGCATCTGCTGCGTCAGCGTGTAGACAAAGCAAATGTCAGTGTTCGGATTCGCGGCCCAGGTTTGACGCACGATCCCTTCCATGGATTGATGGATGCGTTCGGGGGAGGTTCCGCCATCGTTGACAGCGAATTCCACAAACAACAAATCCGGATCGTGTTGCAACGCATCGCGCTGAAGACGAAACACACCGAGGCCTGACCCGGTGCCACCGATCGCCGCATGAATTTCTTCGACGGTTGCCGCGGGATATTGCTGTTGTAACCACTGGCGTGACTGGATCCGCCAGCCCGGTGCGGCAGTGATGCTGCCGCCGAGATAGGCAACGCGAACCGTTTCGCCTGATTCAACCTTGGCGGTGAAGTGAGGCAATCCGGCGCGAGGGTGACATTCCACCGCATCTCGAAGTTCGAACTCGCCGTGAGCTTGATGCGAGGTGAGCAAACAAAAGACTAGAAGGCAAAGTGTGCTTGAAGGTCGGAGCATTGAATGGAGATCGGTGAGAGGGAGGCGTTTGGGGTGGGAGAGATTGTTGGCCGTCGCTGGTGCTACAATCCTGCGAGAGTGCGTGAGCTTTGCCGGCGGGAATCGCGATTGTAACTGCGATTGCGAGGTGATTTGGGTTTTCGGTTCGGACCGCAGTTTGGTTTCGATAGGTTCAGAAAGGAAGTTCACTCATGCAGAACGGAACGAGCAACTTGAAAGATCACCTTCCTGGCTATCGACGTCTTTCGCGATTGCCAAAGCAATTCTTGGCGATCAGTCCGTTTGATGGGGATTGCATGCCGTCACGCGTGCGTTTGTTTGATCCGAGATCAGGTCGGCCCACCCAGCCGTTTCCGCACCGCTGGAATTTCGAAGATCCAGTTCGAATTCTCGAAACGTACTTTTGGAACGCTGACGAAGAACAAGGTCCGGGACGCCACAATCGGTACCTCGATGTTCCCGGGTTTGCACCTGTGCTGGTGACTCGTGATCCGGGCATGATCCGAGCCATCGCGACGGCGACTGGAGACCGAGAGGGGCAATTCGATCGAGACACGCTTCCCTCGGTCGGCATTGCTCGAGCGACCGGCACCGATACGTTGCTATACGCCAACGGAGCGGAATGGAAAAAGCAGCGGAAAATCGCGGCATGTCCATTCGGCAAAACGACCTTGTTTCAACCGGAACAGTTTTGCGAGTTCGCCGACACCTTTCGAGAAACTGTTCGGGGACGGATCGATGTGCTGCGACAGCATCTAGCGGCCAGTGGTCAAGAGACGGTGGACATTCCGTTGGAACCCGAAGTCAAGGTGGTGATGCTGGAAATGCTCACCAACAACTTTTTCGGTGCCGAAATTAGCTATGAAGAGCTGCGTGAAAAGTATGTTCCTGCTTTGGAGCGTGTGATCGACCATATTGTCTCAGACACGGTGAAGAATCGGCTTGGGGTTCCATGGCGGAAGTTTCCGAGCTTGAGCGATCGGATTGTTCGAGCGAAAGCAGATGATGCCACGTTTGAGGAACTGACACAGCGAATTTTGGCTCCTCGCGGCGAAAAGAAAGCTTTGTGGAAGCAATTCAAGTCAGATGCACCCGATGCGAAGTTGATCAGCAACCTCAAGGTCTTCTTGGCGGGAGCTTTGGAAGCGACGACGTCCTACGCGACTTGGGCGATCTCTCATTTGGCACGTCATCTCGACGCGCAAGAGAAAGTCTTCGAAGAAGTGAAGGACATCGATGTTTACACACCGGAGATCTTGGCGGGGGCGAAATACCTGCGAGCGGTGCTGGACGAGTCATTGCGGTTGACACCTTCATTGTACTTTTTGCCGCGACGAGCCACCGCTGATACTTGGGTGACGTCGGCCGATGGTCGAAAAATGTTCATTCCCTGGGGCACCCATTTGTTGCTGGACGTGTGGCATGCCAATCGTCATGAGGACCACTGGGGCGTGGAGGTGTCCGGCTATCCGGCGAACGTGTTTGAACCCGATCGCTGGCGAATTCTTGCTGAGTCGGGTCGGGCAACAAAGGACACGCTGCATTTCGGGTTTGGGCACGGCCCGAGAGTTTGTCCCGGCAAACACCTGGGTGAATTGGAGGTCGGGCTGACCGTTGGGGCCTTGGTGAAAACGTTCCGTTTCCAGTCGGAATCGCCGCAGAATCCTGCCCGCGCGGGTGTCTCCACCAAACCCGCTGATGGAACCCGCGTTTGCATGTCGCTTCGTTCGCCATGAGCTGGCGCGGTGGCCAGGCGACTTCGACTGCCAGCGGCGAACGCTATGTCAGATTTTGTTGCCACGGACATGAAAGATTGATGTCACGTCGCTGACCGGTTTCTTTAAAAAATAGGTCAACAATCCGCTTTCGATATTGGCAACGATGACGCTCGCCATGGCAATATGAAGTGGCCAAGCTGGTCCGCCGATCAAAAGGTTGACCGCGGCGATCCCGACCAACAACCAGGCGGTCTTCGCGGTTTGTGTGTGGTAGGTCGGTAGCTTGCCAAACTTGAGCAGAGCAAAACATTCCGCCGCGATGAAGCTGCCGATCGCTGCGGCAATCCAAATTGCTTCGTTCGCCAATAGGTCAGCTCGTAAGAACAACAGCGACAATGCCAAGCAGACGTACATGGCCGCATCCGCGATGCTGTCGAGTTTGGGGCCAATCTCAGTGCGTTGGTCGAGCCATCGAGCGATCTTCCCATCGACGGTGTCTGATAAGGTCAAAACGATGAACAAGATCAGCGTGGCTTGAGCTTGATCGTTCCAAGCCAACAAAACCATGAACGGCGAAAGCAAGGCTCGAAGGACACAGATAATGTTGGGTACCGTGAGGTTGGATATGACCGGATTGGACGTGACATGCTCGGGCGCAGTGGAATTGGGTTTTCCATCGCCGCTTGGAATGTTAGGGCCACGGTTGGCGGGAGGCGGCGCGATCTGTTCTGCGTTGTTCATGAAAGGACCTTCATTAGCAGCAACGCGACCGGGGCGGTGAATGTGAGGGAATCGATGCGATCGAGAATACCGCCTTGCCCGGGCAAGACATCGCCGCTGTCTTTCACGCCTGCGGAACGTTTGATCGCGGACATGTTGAGATCGCCGAGAGTTCCCGCAATCGCGATTGCCAGACCCAAAATGCCGCTCGTCGCGTGTGACATGGCGGTGAGATGTGGGCCGATGAGGATGGCTAGCGTGATGGTGGTGAGAGTCCCGCCGATGAATCCTTCCATTGTCTTGTTGGGCGAAAGGGTCGGGGCGAGTTTGTGTCGTCCCAATGCTCTGCCGAACCAAGCGGCGGTGATGTCGTTGACTTCCGTCAAGCAAATCAACAGCAGGAACCAACTCGGAATTGCGAGCGACGGAGTTGCGTCAGAAGGAAGCAGCAAAATCGATGCTGCGGGAAGACACCCCGTTAGCGTGACACCATAAACAAGTCCACCAACATCGCTGGTGAATCGTTTCGTAGATGTCGTCATCATCAGCACGCTGCCTGCGATGATGACGCAAGCCAGTGGAAGGCAAAGGATGAGTGTGTGGTCCGCGCCCGCGGCGAGCCCCGCGTACAGCGATGCGATGCAGACGTAGCCAACCGCCATGATTGGCATCGCCGGCAGAGCGTTTGTCTTGTTCTCTGAGTGGCGTTGAATGTTGGGTTGGCTGCTCTCATTGTCGTGATGAAAAGCAAGTCTTGCATACTCTCGGAATGCAAGCGTGCTCACCGTCGCAAACAACAGCGAGGCGATGATCGTTCCGCCAACTGCACAGAGCAGAACCCAAGTGGAAACGATCCACCACGAAAGCAAGCTGCCCAAGCGTTTGCGAGCAAGGTCGCTGGTCCAGTCTTTCAGCGTTGCCAAGCGATAGACAGTTCCTACCAACAGCAATCCAAACACAGAGATCGCAACATTGGTCATCACGAGCCTCCTTCGACGGGAGTCGCTTCATCGCCCATCCCACGAAATCGTCGCGATGAATGAGTGATGACCAACGGAATCGCAATCACGACCGAACTGACCAGAAGAATTTTCCAATCCACCACGGTCCACAGATCGAGCTGTCCCAAACGATCAACGCTGGGGAGCCGCGAACCTGCTAGCACGAAGACGACGTTGCTGGGGATCATGCCAATCAACGTGGTCCATGCGAACGTCGAGATCCGTACGTTGGTTGCTCCGGCCGAATAGTTCACTCCCGTGTAGGGTGCATGCAGCAACCGAAGTGTTAGCAGGCACGTCGCTTGGCCTCCCACGTTGAGAGCTGACTCAATCTTTCGAACCAGTCGCGGAACCTTGCGCTGTGCCCATTCGCGAAACATCAGTCGAACGGATAACAACGCAATGCAGGCGGCGACTGTTAGTGAGATACTGACAATTGCCAGGCCAATCCACAGTCCGAAGAGCCATCCGTAGAGGATGGATTTGCCTGTCGTTCCGGGGATCAAAGATGTCAGAATGTAGATGCCCGTGGCGGCGGCGACCGAAAGAATCGGATGGTCATTGATCAGGGATCGAAGCCACTTCTCGTTTTCCGCGATGGTGTCGTGATGCATGGAAGCACCCGAGAAATACCAAAGCGTCGCGAGGAGTGCCACGACCAGCACCAAGATCAGCCATCGTCGCATCACACGGCCATCAGTTGACTGTTTTCACTTGCCTTTTGACATCGCACACACCGGCGAGCGTGAGGTACGACTTGCAGCCGATTCATCGGAATCGATTTGCCACAATCTTCGCAATCACCAAACGTACCGTCTCGCAATCGATCCAGAGCCTCTTCGATGTCCGCCAGTTCGCGGCTTTCTGATTCGGCCATGCGACTGGTCAGTTCGCTGGCGTGAGATTCAATGCCGCGATCGCCGGCATCGCCAACCGTATGATCGTTCACGCGTTGAAACTCATCGAACTCGGTACGAACCATTTCCTGGATTTCCGCTGCGCGACGTTGAAGTTTGTTCACCAGGCTGCGAATCAAATCGTTTCGTGTCATTGTGTCACCTCGTTGGGGTTGGATGCCCCATAGGCGAGCAACTGCCGCGCCAATTTGAAAGCAAACCATCGGCGAACTTTTTCGTTCCATCGCCGCCTCAATCATGGAGCCTCAATCATGGAGACTGCGTAGCGGTTTGGAATGCACCCGGCGACTGCACGCCGACGGCTTCGGCATGGCATGCGACACGCATCGCAGCGGGGCGGATCGAGAACTCAACGCCGTCACTTTGTTCGGTTTCGCCGTCCAAACTGTATGGCAGTGGAGGCGTGGACTCGACGCGAACCCAGCGGGCGGTGAACGTTGCGATTCGTCCTGATTCGTGATACCAGCCAAACGTCGTATCGACTCCCGCAGCCAACAATTCAGAAACGGGCATCACCGGCACGACGGTGACATCCAGCAAACCATCGTTGACCGTCGCCTCGGGCGCCACCGGAAACCCGCCGCCGACATACCGACCTGACGCGATCGCCAATCCAAACACCTCGAACTTGGCATGTGTTTCATCTTGGAATGTCAATTCGAGGGAGTACTTTGGCAGGGAGGTCAGATGGGTGACCGCGGTGATCCAGTAAGCCATTGATCCCCACCGCTGCTTGTCAGCAGAACTGACTTCACCCGAAATCAATCCGCCAAAGCCAGCCGTGGCGGCATTGATGATCAGATGTGCGGACCCGTTTTGAATGTCAATCAAATCAATCGGTGTTGCTGGTTGCTCCGTTGCGGTGGCATAAGCATCCTGCCAAGGTAGTCCGTGCATCCCGATCGAGCGAGCAAAGTCATTTCCCGTTCCGCCCGGGATCAAACCCAGTTCAAATCGCTCCAGCATCTTTTCGAGGTCGAGTTTCTGGACCACCTTGGAAAGTGTCCCGTCGCCTCCGAAGATACAGAGACGTTGCGGCGGGGTGTCTCGGATTTGGTCAAGCCACTTGTCGTCTGGATCGAGTTTGACCAGACGATGTCCCCGCTCGCTTGCTGAACGCTCAAGGTCATCGCGACAGCGATCCCAGCCGGATGCATGAGGGTTGCAGAGGATGGAAACGGATGAGTTCATCGGTATGCGAATTGCAACAATGAGGAGCGGTGGGGCAAGCTTCCTTGGTTTTGCCAGTTCAAGCTGCCCGGAACGAAGCAGGTATCGAGGAGTCTTTTGGTGCTTCAGCCGTTCGTGGTCGCTACGGTTTCAATACGGAACCAACGGCAACGACCAAACGGTTGATGGGTTTGCCAAATCCTTTCTCCGTACCCGCTTCACGAACCTTTGATCGAGCAATCCGTGTGCCATGAAAATCTTGCATATCTCCGACGTTCACTTCGGACCACCTTATCTGCCGAACGTTGGTTCGGCGTTGCTTCGAACGGCTCCGTCGATTGATCCTGACGTGGTCGTGGTCAGTGGCGATCTGACTCAGCGTGCCAAGCCGGAGCAGTTTCAGCAGGCCGCCGAGTTCATCAATCAATTGCCGGATGTTCCTCGGATTGTCATTCCAGGCAACCATGACGTGCCGCTATACCGGATCGTGGAACGGCTGACGGACCCGCATCGTTATTACCGTCAGTACATCAGCAACGAATTGAACACGGTGTTGCAAACTCCGGATGCACTTTTCGTGGGGCTCGATTCCACCGCTCCGCGATCTGCCATCAGCAATGGACGCATTCATCCGTCCCAGCTCGATTTTTGTCGCGACGCGTTTGATCGTGTTCCGGATGGTTTGGCAAAGATCGTCGTCGCGCATCATCACTTTGCCCCAGCACCGGATTACTTGCACGATCAAACGATGCCGAAGGCGAAGCGTGCGATCAACTTATTCGTCGAACTCGGAGTCGAACTGATCATGGGCGGCCATTTGCACCGTGCCTTCATCGGCAACACGCTCGATTTCTATCCCGGCGCAGGTCGCGCTCATGGCATCGTGATCGTGCAGTGTGGAACAACGACGTCGCGCCGTGGTCGAGGACGCGAGAAAGAGAAAAACTCCTTCAACGAGATCGACGTGACCGATCAAACGATCATCGTGACCCACCATATCTTTGACGATCAAACGGGCCAGTTCGCTCCATTGAGCCGACATGAATTTGCCCGAGGTGGTCGTCGCCTGGAGACGGCTTCGATTCGACCGAGTCACCATTCGCGAGCGACTGAGGCCGTTGAGTCCAACCAACGACCGCAAACGCTTCGGTCGACGAGGGCATAGACCGGAACTGTGTGGATTTTCCCAAAACAACCGACGATCGTATGTGGGACATGAGCGGCCATGTGCTGGAACGCACTGTCCGCCGCACAGTCCGCCGGTTGGAAAAGTGCCAGTCAGTGCTTGTCCGCCCGTTCCTTGGCGGTTCCGGCTTTTGAGAAGCCATCTCTAGCTCAGCGACCGGTCGCAGGGTGGGCTGCGTTTGCGGGTGTCAATCACCGTCTCCGCGATAGGTGTTCGTTGGCTGCTTTTTGATGGCCGTTCTGTTTCTATCCAATTCCGTTTCCTCAATGGCTCCGTTCCCTCATTGGCACAGTGCAATGCGTAGGTTTGGTGATTTTCGATCGTTGCGAGTTCTGTTTGCCTTGACGTTCGGCATGGTCGCGGTGTCATTGGGTTGGATGGCGGTGGCGGATGAGAACACTGCATCGCCGGCAGGAAGCCATCCCGGCGACGTGCATTTGGTTGCAACGAATCAATCTTCATCGAGCCCGCCCTACCCTCCAGGAGAACTCGGCGAAGTCGTGAGGCTGGGTGAGTTGCTGGTCAACACAACCAATGAGCATCCGCTTTCGAAGCCGTTTGTTGGTAATTCGTTAAAATGCACTTCGTGTCACTTGGACGCCGGTCGGCACAAAAAGGCGGGGTCATTCATCGGGGTTGCAGCGGCGTATCCCGCTTACTCACCCAGAGAAAAGAGCGTCATCACGCTCGAAGATCGGATACTGAATTGTTTCATCCGAAGCCAAAACGGAACTCGTCCGCCGAACGGTTCGAAAGTGCCGGTCGCCATCGCCGCCTACATCAGTTGGCTATCAGAGGGCACGCCGCTGAAGATGAACCCAGCAAAGCCGCTCGGTCGAAACCACATGACGCTGCTCGCCGAACCTCCCAAGCCGCCCAGTGTTGATCGAGGTGAGTCGCTTTACATGGATCGCTGTGCTTCGTGTCATTCCGATGATGGTCTGGGAAGCGATGAAGGCCCGCCGGTTTGGGGCGATCAATCCTTTAACGATGGTGCCGGATTGGCTGGAGTGCAGAAGATGGCGTCGTGGCTCCAAGTCGCGATGCCACTGGATGATGCTGATTTGAACGACCAAGAAGCATACGACATCGCCGCTTACGTGAATTCGCACAATCGGCCAAACTTCGCACCGAACTGAACCCGGTCGCCTCTCGCTTTGTCATCCATGTCATGCTTTGATCTAGTTGTTGAAGCGACCGAGAGCATTTTCATTCAGATCGGCCGTTTTAGTGATGTCTGGCTCCTGCATCGAGCAAAGATCGTTGTTGGGATTCGACGGACTTGGAAGTCCATCGTACGGTTGGCCAAACCAAGAATGGGGCGTGACGGGTTCATTCGTTCGCGAAGTTTGGATGGATGTGGTGCCTGAGGGTGCGAGTGCATCAAAGCGGCCGAGTGCATCAAAGCGAGACTGAGAAGATGAATTATATGGTGGTGAGATAGGTTGGGATGAGAATGGATTTGAAACAAAAGCCTGCCTTGCCTTTGGGTGAGTTCGTGACGCTGATGGCGTTGATGATAGCTCTGGTTGCGCTGGCGATCGATGCGATGTTGCCCGCTTTGCCGATCATCGGTGAGGAGCTCGGGGCCACGCATGAAAACGACAGCCAACTCATCGTGTCGTTGCTTTTCCTCGGCATGGCTCTGGGGCAACTGTTCTTCGGCCCGCTTTCAGACAGCATCGGACGGAAGACGGCGCTGAGTGCTGGACTCGGGCTGTTTGTTGTTGGTTCGATGATCTCAATGTTTGCCGAGACCTTCACGTTGGTGTTGGTGGGGCGCTTTGTTCAGGGACTCGGCGTCGCCGGTCCTCGCAGCGTTTCGCTGGCGTTGATTCGTGATCAATACGAAGGGCGGGCCATGGCACGGGTGATGTCATTCGTGATGACCATTTTTATCCTGGTGCCAGTAATCGCGCCGACGTTGGGTCAAGCCATTCTGATGGTGGCGAATTGGCGAGCGATCTTTGCGGTGCTCGCCGTCATGGCATTGATGCTGTTTGGTTGGTTCGCACTGCGACAGCCGGAAACACTCTTGCCTGCGCATCGAATGCCGTTCTCGCTCCAGCGAATCGTTCTCGTCTCGCGAGAGGTTTGTACCAATCGAATCGCGTTTGGCTACACGCTGGTCGCCGGTTTAGTTTCGGGGGCGTTTCTTGGGTTTCTGAGTTCGGCGGCTCAGATCTTTCAGCAACAATACGATCTCGGTTCGTGGTTTCCGATCTACTTCGCCGTGTTGGCATCGGCCGCCGGTGTTGCCTCACTCATGAATGCCAACTTGGTGATGCGATTTGGTATGAGAGCCTTGATTGGTCGCGCGATGCTATCGCTCGCCGTCACCTCGGTTGGCTTTTGGGGATTCGCATTTCTTTACGCCGGAAGTCCTCCTTTGTGGAGCACGATGGCTTATCTGCTAGCGATATTCTTTGCCATCGGAATCCTGTTTGGAAACTTGAATTCGTTGGCGATGGAACCGCTCGGGCATGTCGCCGGGATAGGCTCAGCGCTGGTGGGTTCTATTTCAACGTTGATCTCAGTGCCGCTGGGTATCCTGATCGGTCACAGCTACAACGGAACCATTCTGCCCTTGATAGGCGGTTTCGCGGTCTTGGGGGCTCTGTCATTGCTGGTCATGCGATGGGTCGAAAGTGCTGCGGTGCAGCCGTGCACAACCATTTCATAGGCGATTGGTTGTATCTCGCCTTTCGCGACTAGCCATGCCTCGATGCGCCCTCGTGAACGACTACAATGCGTTCGCGACCTTCGACGTAGATGGTTTTGTATGGTTGAAGTAGTTGCTCACAAACCTGCGTTGGCGGCAGGACAAGCTGACAGAGTGACTTGAGGTGCAGGCGGATCGACATGAATCATCGACAAACAACGCTCGTGTTTTTCGCGCTAGTGCTCGTTGTTTTCAACATCGAATCAATCCATGCGGAACCGGTGGATTTCGAAAAACAAATTCAGCCCATCTTCGCTGCTCATTGTTTGGAATGTCATGGTCCAGGCGCACACGAGTCCGGATTGCGACTCGATCAACGCGGCAACATGCTTCGCGGCGGTGACTATGGCGAAGCGACGATCGTTCCCAACGATCCGGATGCGAGCTTTTTGCTCCGTGTGGTGAACGGGGATGAGCCCGATATGCAAATGCCTCCGGAGGGACCGCCGCTCTCACCGGACCAGGTGTCGCTATTGGAACGCTGGGTCCAGGAGGGAGCAAATTGGCCAGGCCAAATGGATGCGGAAGCGGATGAGGTCGAAAGCGACCATTGGTCGTTGCAACCCATCGCCGATATCCAACCGCCGATGAGTCAAACGTCGCAGTCGCACCCGATCGACGCTTTTGTTGTCGAGACGCTGAATCAGCGTGGACTTGAGTTGTCGACGCAAGCCGATGCCGCAACCTTGGTTCGACGCGTTTCGCTGGTCTTGACCGGTTTGCCTCCAACCCCGGAAGAGGTTCGTGCGTTTATCGAACACCCCGAGGGTTTGGAAGTCGCCTACGAAGAGCTCGTCACCCGGTTGTTGGATTCACCACGTTATGGCGAGCGATGGGCCCAGCATTGGTTGGATGTGATTCGGTGGGCGGAGACGGTTGGTTTTGAAACCAATTCACCTCGACCCAACGCTTGGCCCTACCGCGATTGGATTATCAAGTCGCTGAATGACGACAAACCATACGATCGATTTCTCTTCGAGCAACTGGCGGGCGACACGGTGGGCGAAGATGCCGCACTCGGTTTTTTGGTCGCCGGTCCCGCCAACTTGCCGGGCCAAATCGGGCGTGACGAAGAAGCGATGCGTCAAGCTCGCCAAGACGAACTGGATGAAGTGATTCGCACGGTCTCACAAGGATTTTTTGGACTTACCATCGGCTGCGCCCGCTGTCACAACCACAAGTTCGATCCGATCCTGCAACGCGACTACTATTCCATGCAAGCGGTTTTTGCAGGGCTGACCTATGGTGAACGACGTCTTCGCGGAGAGCAAAACGATGCGATGGTCGCGCAAGTCCCCGCGGTACGGGAGCAATTGAGAGCTTTGCGGTCCGAGTTGGAGACCTTGCGACAGAACCATGATTTGCAGCCGGCTTTGATGGACCTGCAAACGGAATCGTTTTCTCCGCAACTTGCATCCTCCGTCAGGATGAACATTCAAGCGACCGCGAATGGGGCTCCCGCATCGTTGTACGAGTTCGAGGCTTGGACGGTCGCCACCGATGAGCAGCCCGCCCGCAATGCAGCGTTGGCATCTAGCGGTGCTCGACCATCGGCATCCGGTTTCGCGTTGGCGAATCAAACTCGGCACTTTGACAATCTGGTCGATGGTCAGACGGATCGTCGCCAAGCCTTCCCATGGGTTTCTGACAAAGGCGGTCCGGCTTGGCTGCAGGTCGACTTTGAAGAGCCAGTGGTGATCGATCGAGTGGTCTGGGATCGAGGCAGTAGCGTGCCGGTAGACTACACGATCGAAGTACAGCTTTCGGGATCCGATGAGTGGCAGACGGTTGCCACTCCCAGGAACCGAATGCTGCGAGAAGACGACCTGCGAAAGGCAGATCAGATCCAGATCGCGAATTTGGATTTCGTTCAAGTGCAAGCGTTGGTTGGCAAGCTCAACCAAATCCGTCAAACGCAAAAGAAATTGAACCGTTTGTCGGGCGGTCCCAAAGTCTACGCCGCAAGCTTCAAGAGCTCACCGGAGCCCACTTGGTTGCTTCGTCGCGGCGATGCCATGCAACCAACCAAGAAGCTGCCTCCCGCGATTCCCGTTGTACTGGGGGATCTGGGAATGAACGTGGATCAACCCGAGCCGGATCGTCGTGTCGCACTGGCGGAACACCTAACACGTCCCGATCACCCGTTGACCGCACGAGTCATTGTGAATCGGGTTTGGCAAAAGCACTTTGGAACCGGATTGGTTGAAACTCCATCAGACCTTGGAGTCATGGGGGCCGCACCGTCGCATCCCGAGTTGCTTGATTGGTTGGCATCGGACTTTGTTGCCGGTGGTTGGTCTCTCAAGCGATTGCATCGATTGATCGTGACATCCAAGACGTTCCAGCAGTCAAGTCAACCCAATTCCGAAGGCATCGCCATCGACGCCGATTCGCGATTGCTATGGAGGTTCCCTGCCCGACGTCTCGAAGCCGAGGCGATTCGCGATTCGATGTTGGCGGCCAGCGGCAAGTTGAATTTGAAGATGGGCGGCCCCGGGTTTGATTTCTTTGACCGACGCGGTGGGCTGGCTGACTACACGGCAAAGGAAACGTTTGATGAATCAGGTTGGCGGCGGATGATCTACGCTCACAAGATTCGCATGCAAGCTGTCGATATCTTCGGATCGTTCGATTGTCCCGATGCCGGGCAAATGACTCCCAAACGAACACGATCGATCACGCCGATTCAGTCCCTCAGTTTGCTCAACAGTCCCTTTGTGAATCGGCAAGCGTCCTACTTCGCCGATCGAGTTCAAGCCGAAGTGGGCAACAGTCTGTCAGAACAAATTGATCACGCTTTTCAGATCGCTTTGTCCCGTTCACCGAGCGAAGTCGAACGAAGCAAAATGCATGATTTCGCGAGCGAACATGGTCTCGCACAGCTTTGCCGAATTCTGATGAACACCAGCGAGTTTCTGTATATCCAATGAAGCTTTCAAACATGCACCCTCGTTCGGCATTGCAATCCACTTCCAGTCGCCGTCATTTTCTCGCGAGTGCTGGCGGCGGGTTGTCGGCGCTCGGTGTGGCAGCGGCGCTGGCCGAATCGTCTCATGGTCCCGCTCCCGAGATTGATCCAGCGAATCCCTATGAGCCGCGACCGTCTCACTTTCCGGCGAAAGCCAAAAATGTCATCGTCGTCTTTTGTTCGGGGGCATTGAGTCACGTTGACACGTTCGATTTCAAACCAGAGCTCGAACGTCTTCACGGGCAGCCGATGCCTGGCAATGAAAACCTGGTGTCGTTTCAAGGACCCAACGGCAATTTGACGCGGCCGCTATGGAAGTTTCGCCCTCGAGGCGAGAGCGGGAAAATGATCTCCGATCTCGTGCCCCACATCGGCGAGATGGCTGACGACCTATGCTTCTTTCATTCGTTGACGAACAAGTCCAACACGCATGGACCCGCCGAGAATGTGATGAACACGGGATTCACATTCGATGGTTTTCCCAGCATGGGAGCGTGGGTCAACTTTGCCTTGGGCAGCGAAAACCGTGACCTGCCATCGTTCGTCGCGATGGAGGACCCGCGTGGCATGCCGCAGTCGGGACCGAACAACTGGGCCAATGGGTTTCTGCCCGCAGCGTTTCAAGGCACACCGTTCAGTACCACCAAACCAATTCGCTACTTGGACCGTCCCGATTCGATCTCCACCAACACGGAACTCGCATCACGCGAAGCACTCCGGTTTTTGGAACAACAAACCCAGGATCGTTTTCCCGGTGACCAGCAACTGGCCGCTCGGATGGCCAGTTATGAATTGGCGGCCCGAATGCAGTTGCAGGTTCCCGATGTGGTGGATCTGTCAGGGGAACCAAAACACATTCTCGAGCTGTATGGTGCTGACAGTTCCAACAAAACCAAAGCCGATTTTGCAAACAACTGTATCCTCGCCCGTCGAATGATTGAGCGGGGCGTTCGGTTCGTGCAGTTGTTCAATGGAGCATACGCATCGGGCGGCAAGATCAACTGGGACGGCCACAGCAAACTCAAGGAACAGTACGACGTCCACGGTGAAATCTTGGATCAACCGGTGGCTGGATTGCTCAAGGATTTGAAGCAGCGTGGGCTATTGGAATCAACACTGGTCGTCTTCGCCACGGAGTTTGGTCGAATGCCAATGTTTCAAGCCGGAACGTACGGTCGCGACCACAACCCCAACGGGTTCACGTGTTGGTTGGCGGGCGCCGGAGTGAAGCCGGGATTCAGCTACGGTGCGACCGACGAATTTGGTTTCCGGGCTCAGGAAAACGTGACGACCGTGCACGATTTTCACGCCACGATCCTTCATTTGATGGGATTGGACCACAAGCGATTGACGTTTTACCACAACGGAATCCAACGCCGCCTGACCGACGTTCACGGTGAAGTGATCCACGACGTTTTGGCATAGCCTTGATGTCGAAAGATCGAGTGGTTGACTGGACGAACACTTGGAACGTGATCGGAAGGATCGATACGCTTACAATTGGGCTTTTATCGATGAAGCAAGGCGGACCCAATCCATGAGCGAGCGTTTTCAACTACCAAGCGGCGATAAACTTGCAGCGTTGGACGCCGCGGGATGTGAGTACTCGTCCGAGTTGGTGGTAGTCGAAGGGGTGGTTTCGCAGTCGAGTCAGAGTGGTTGGCCTGGAACGGAAGGCTACACCGTTCATCTGTTTTCGCTTGCGGCTTGGCGGGTAATGGGAGAACCACTGAGGCGTGATACGCTGTTGCTGCTTCGCCCCGTTCCGGCCACGGCTGATTACTTCCGCGACTTCGCGGCGGGAACCCTGCACCAGTTCGAAGTGCTGCTGTCGGTGGATCAGACTCGTGCGGTGGTATCCAAGCTTGTGCAGCAGAACATCGAGAATCGCGAACTCGCATCCATCGCGAAAGAGCTTGAACAACCTGTCATTATCAAGGCAGAACGGTTTGGCGACCTGACGTTGAACCGAAGCATTGGCTGGTCCGAAGGTCTCGCTGATTGGAATGGAGTCGAAGTTGAAATCTCAATCGATTCTGACGGGGGTTTCGACATTGCGAGCCAACTCGAAACGGCAGAAACACTTTTCCGCGATGCGGCTGAGTGGCAAAAGAAGATTGAGGCGTTCGCTGTCGCCGAAAAGCTGGAGCTGGCGAACGATTGGCAGGAGGTAGGCAAAGAGATGGACGCGGAAGAATTTCTCGATCGCATGGTGCTGGAGTCGATCTCAATTGGTCCCGATGGCGAGTTTGAATTTTGGCATGACGACGGCGATATCTTCTATGGTCACTCGATTCAAATCAGCGGCTCGTTGAGCGAAGGCCTGACTGATTCCGACATCCCTGGTTAAGGAGTCAGTATCAATGGACCCGTTTGAACAGGTCTGGGAATCGTCGCGGACGAACGCTTTTTCTTGGGGCTATCCCGTCGTTTTGTACACAGGAGTGGGCGTGCTGATTGCGTTGTCTGTGATCCGGAATGAAGTTTTCCGTCGGTTCTTAAAAGCGATTGCGATTTTTGGTTTGGCGATCATCGCAACGCAGTGGTCTTCGTCCGAGATCGAAGAAAAGTGGCGGATCCGCCGCGAGTGGGCGGACACCCATCCGGCTGAAATGACCGAGGAAGGCTACATGGGTTTGACCGTCGATGGCGCGAACAGAGCCATGGGCCCTTTGATCTACGGCTTCCAAGCCTTTCTGCTTTTCTGCATTGTCGCCGTGGCGCTGTTCGTGATCCGTGCCATGATGTTCCGGCGACCGGTCGCTCCTTCACTCGAAGCCACGCCGGAAGACGAAACCAATGTTGCAACGGATCTGCCCACCTCTGACAATCCGTATCATCCCCCAGCGGACCCGAGCTGAACCGTTTCCTTTTCCGTTTCAAGACGAAGCAGGGGCGAAGACCATCCGCGACGCAACAATGCCCCGTCCCCTTTTGGGCGTCCACAACAACGAGATCCCATGAGCGAATACCAATACGTAGCCTTCCGTGCCGTTGACCGGGCACTGGATGATAAACAACTTGAGTTTGCTGCACAGCAATCGTCGCGTTCCGAGCTTTCTCGGTGGGAGATGTCGGTTGAGTATCACTACAGTTCGTTTGGTGGTGACGTTGATGGCTTGCTGCGGTGTGGTTTTGATGTGCATCTGGCCTACGCGAACTACGGTTGTCGTGAGATCAAACTGCGATTGCCCAGCGGCCTCCCCTTTTCAAAGTCGACGCTCAAACCGTTTCTCAACTGCGACGGGATTGCTTGGAAGAAAGATCCCAAAGGCAAAGCCGGGATACTGAAAGTTTGCCCTTTTCTTGAACCTGGTGAGATCGAGGACGTCTGGGATTTTAATGATTACTTGGATTCGCTGGCGAAAGTCCGTGAGCAACTGATCGGCGGGGATTTGCGAGCGTTGTACCTGCTGTGGTTGTGTGCAGCGTACGATGACAACGAAGACCCAGAGCAGACTATTGAACCTCCTGTGCCGCACGGTCTGGACACGATGCCATCAGGCAGCAGCGATTTGCTGCCATTCTTTGGATTGGATCCGTTGACGTTGAAAGCCGCAGCGGATGGCGTGCCGAAGTTTGTCCCGCAAACCGGCGAAGAAGATCCGGTTCAGGAATGGTCCCGTTCGATAAGCGAGGCGCGTTCGCGAGCTCTATTGCGCCGATTGTTGAAAGAGGATCCTGCGTCACTCAAAGCCGAATTGCTTGCCGAGATTCGCGATTCTGGATCGGCTGCTGATTGGCCCACGACGGTGCGAGGCCACTCGCTTGATGAGCTGCTTCTTTTGGCGAATGAATTGCGAGAGAAGGCGAACGCAGCGAAAAGGAAAAAAGAACTCGCAAGGGCCAAGCGAGAAGCTGCGAAGGCAGAGAAAGAACGCCAAACGCGAATGGAAAAGATGAAAGCGTCGCCCAAGACCTGGCTCGCCAAAGCTGAGAAGACCGTGGCTGCTCGCGGCACGGAAAACTACAAAGCCGCCGCCGAAATCCTCGCCGATCTTCGCGAAGCCGTCGGAGGTGAAAAGGGAAAGAAGCTTGCTCACGATTGTGCCGAGAAGATGGCCAAAGCCCACCCCACGCTCAGCATGCTCAAGTCGTCGCTGCGAAAACGTGGCTTGCTGGATTGAGCTTGCGCTACTGTGCATATTGCGATGAGCGTGCTCGTCGGCTGGGTTACCCCGCGGTCTATGACTGGACTGACGTCGACCAGAACCGCCGTCGCTGCTTTGGTCAACGGACATTCGGTCTTCCTGTTTATGGCTTCTGAGTACCCGCGATTGTCGGTTGTTCGCTGGCTTCGGCAATTACACAAACAGGAAGATTGATTTGACGATTTGCTTCTCGCTACACCAACGAATTGGAGGCTTGTCATGAAAGGCGACGCCGTCACTGAAAACGCACTCGGTCGTGAGCCGAAGATCTTGCACCGTTCTGATTGGGCATCACACGATCAGCTTTGGAAGGGAGACGTCCAGGGCAAGGACATTGGGACGGGAGTGACCGTCTTGTTTTATTGCACGGACGAAGTCGGAGCCGGGCCTCTCTGGCACGTTCATCCTTACGACGAAATGTTCATCGTCCGCAGCGGGAATGCGTTGTTCACCATTGGTGACAAAAAGATCGAAGCAAAAGCGGGCGACATTTTGCTCGGTCCAGCAAACGTCCCACACAAATACCACAACGTTGGCCCCGGCTCGCTCGAGACAACTGACATTCACGTCTCCGAAAGCTGGATACAAACGGATCTCGATGACCCTGAACTGATAGCTGACTGACACATCGTCCCAGGCGAAGTCACAATGCCCTTATTGCTTCGGCTGGAGAGCGACGGAATTGAAGTGCCTTACCTCATGCTCAGTTCGTCGAGTTGGCGACGGAGCTTGCCGCCTTGTTGCGGGTTGACCATGTTGATGTAGGCGATCATGCCGCTGACCCAGCCAGCGAAATTCGGGTGATCAATCCGGTTTTGTTTTTCTAAACCTTCAAATTTCGCTCGATGCAAAATCGCCCGTATTTCTCGAATGGTCTTGCGGTCAATTGATGGACGATCGTTGACGACGATGCCTGTCACCGACTGCTGAGTGCATCGGCGGAGGACTCTCGTTTTAGATTCTTTGACGACAAAGCCTTCTTCCTTCGCTAAATGGCGAACTCGAGCAAGGACGTAGCCAACTTTACTCGAGTTCACTTTGGTCGAAAGCGTTAGGTCATCAGCGTACCGCGTGTACTGCCAGCCAATGGATTTTGCTGTTCCGGCAAGTCGCTTGTCCAGTCGCTTGGCGATCAAGTTGGACAGTGCCGGGCTGGTGCACGCGCCTTGCGGAAGGGAACGATTTCCGACGGCGGCGTGCAGTGTTTCGCCACCACTGCGAATCACACGTCTAGGAGACTCGGTACAGAGCAATGCAAAGATGGTGGCCACAGCCGGGGAATATCCCAGGGCGCGAAACAATCCGGCTACACGGGCGAAATCAATCGTCGGAAAGAAGTTTTGCAGGTCCATGTTGACGACGATCTGAGATCCGACATGCGGCTGGGCTCCTGTCAACGTACTGCGGCCAGGAACGAATCCATGTGCAGCATCATGAACCGGAATTTGGCTGAGCAGCGAATCAAGGATCCATTGCTGGGCTGCGGCGAGCTTCTTTTGCGGACGACTGATCGTTCGGTCTCCGCCGGAGCGTTTGGCAATCGTCCATGTGTGGTAGTGAGTGGTCTTGCTGGCCGGATGGTGAAAGGCCAACCAACGAAGGGTTCCCACTGAGATTCCCAATGCACTTGCGACATCGGCAGGCGATGAGAGCACCGGTAGTTCGCTTGATTTCAACCGCTCGATGTTAGATCGACGGTCGGTAAGTCCGCGTGACACACCTCGCCCCAGAAACACGATGTCAGTGGCTTTGCGATGAGCGACGTCGGCATCGTGTTGCTTCTTGCGTTCAGCGGCACGCTGCTTCATTTCGGCTTTTCTGGCCGTGCGAGCGTCTCTGGTTTGCTGGACCGCCTGATTACCCGCGTCTTGGACAGCGTAGTAGTCGGTTCGAAACCTCGACATCTCCTCGCCGAGGCTGTGGATCTGCGCCAGTTCATCGGCGTCGATCAGCCCCATCCCAACCATTGTTTGGTCGATCACTCGAATGCGCGGCAAATCCGCAGACGGGATGACACCAAGCGGATCCCAGTATGCCGTCCGCCACCCCGGTTCGGCGGTCGCTTCCATCGCTTCGTCTTGCGTCAGCGGTTGAAACTGACTCGCATCCAGGCCGTCATAGCCGGACGATTCTCGCGGAGGTGTGGCGGGCAAGTTGTTTAATGGAACATAATCGGGGCCTGTCGTGACAACCGGAGTCGTTGGCGGTGTCAGGTCGCGATGGTCGATCGATGATGGAGCGGTTGCCTGGGCGCGCGTCGCATCCTGTGGCGGATTGCGTCCAGGGGCAAAGAACTGTTTTAAGACTCGAAACAGGCCCATCGTATTGAAAAGACCAGAGCGGGCGACGATTCAACTTCACGTCTGCGGACCGAGGTCGTTCACCAAGGCCACCACCGCATGGTAGTGCGTCGAAAGCCTTGGCTTGTCCTGGTCGACGCACTACCATGCGGTGGTGGCCAAACGAACAACGACCTTGGGGACGAATGAGAAGCAAAACTCAACCACGGCGGATCGCCGCAGCAAGGTAGGCTTGAATCGTCGCCTCGCTCTAATCTTTATTCCTTGGTTGTAAGGGGTGTTGAATCAGTTTTCAAGCTTGCGAAACTTTGGCATGAGTTTGCTGTTCGTGACGCATCCGCAATGCTTGGATGTGACGGCAAGGGCCGTTGCGAATCCCCGCCTTGCGGTGCCATTTGCATAGGCATTTGCCTCGACGAATCACGCCATCTCCATCGATCAATGCTTCGCAGGGCGTCGCCTCCACACTACCGTTCAATATGATTCCGCCACGTGGTCCCGCCATTGCCTCTTGCACTTCAGCCTTGCCCGCTCGAACAAGTGACTCCGCCGCCTGCAACTCGGGGTGCGCCGGCCCGATTTCTTTGTCGGAAAGTGCCATCGGCAAAACGCTCCGCCAACGGTATTGACCAGCGTGCAAGTCATAGATGACTTGGCCGCGAAGTGCGAGTTGGTTCAGCGCCGACGACGCCAACGCCGACGGGACTCCCGCATGACGAGTGACCTCATCCAAGGTTCCGGCGAGGCGATTGCTAAGATGTTCGGCAACCGACGCTACCAAGGTTGGTTCAGGTTTCTGAGGTGGCATCAGCATGTCGATCGAACTGCCAGCGGACCAGTCGTTCGTCGTCCAACCGCTTAAGCCTAGCGTCAAACGCATCGGACCCATTTGCACCACCCAGAAACTTGGTAGTCCGGTGCCGAGCAAATAGACATCGACCGAATCGGCAAGCGGTAACAAGCGGGAAAGCGTCAGCAATCGCCGCCGCCCCCAAACGCGAATCGGTTCCGTGGGCATTCCTTGATAAGTTGCGCCGATCGCTTCGATCGTGTTTTCCCACGGTTCCAAAACCAAACGCGGTGTCTCGTTCTCTCGTAACTCGAAGCGAATCGCTCTGGGGCTGGTTTTCGCCTTGTTGCGTTTCAAAAACGCAAGCAGGGAATACATCGTTGCAAGCGGTAGCGTTACTTTTTTCATTGGCATCGCCATCGCCGATTGCAGTCGCACAAATCCACTGAGCCAACCGCTGGGCAAGTCAATTTTCTCCTCGCGATGTTGGTCGCCACCGCCAGAGGTCGAGACTTCAAACGCGGCGGGGTCGATTTGAAATCGCGTTTGACGATACGTTCGGAGCGATTGGAAGCTGTCGTAAAGGTCCCAGGAATAATCAACGTTTGTCGTTCCCAGCTGCGTTTGGCCACTTTCGCCAAACCCGTCACCACGGTCGACGGTCAAGCACCCATAGCTGGATTGGTCAACCGAGAAACATTCAAAGAAGACGACATCTTCGGCCACCGTGATGACTGGGTCGTACGGCATCAACTTGCGCCATAATGCCTCGTTCTCTTTCCGCAGTCGTTTATCGAGCGTTTTGCGAGCGGACCAATAGCGTTTGAGCGCATCGGCGTGAGATTTCTTTAGCTCCGCGGTCGGCTTGTCGACGATGCCGCTGGCGATGTCACGACGCTTCTGGTCCATCGCAGTCTGTCGGATCGTACGCTCTCGTGCCCGCTGTTCCGAAAGCCATTGCTGGTACGCCGTCTTATCCCGTGGTTGGAATCGCAAGTCGTTGATCACAATGTCGTGCAGGGCACTGATTGCCTCGCGAAATTCGATCGGTCGGTTCAGCGACCCGTCGAACGAAACTTGCTGGCGAGCCAAGTTGGGAGCCATTTGCAATAGCTTTGCCCCGCCGCTGATGTCCAGCAGGGCGCTTCGGCCCGCGTATTTCATACTGACCTTCATGCTCCCTCTCCACTAGCGAGCTGACCGTCGCTTTCATACCAATTCCATTCAGGCATGCATCGAGAAACGACTTCCAGGAGTTCTGTTTTCTGCTGCACCAGTGTCGCGATTGCTGACAAAGCCGCAAAGCGTTCGGGATTGCGAATCGAACGAGCGGCAATTGCGAGAACCGGCATCACGCTCTCACATCGCTGCGGATCCTGCTCGGCGATCTTGGCGAGTTGACGAATCGCTTTTGGCTTGGTTCGCGATCCGCGATCAACGCACAAGACAACGGCACAATAGATTCGCATCCAGCGATCCAGATTCATGCCGTCACCAATTGCACCTTCATGAGATCGTTGCGGAGCATGATCGAGAACGTCCGCCAGAACTTTGACCAAGGAAAAACGAACTTCGTCGTAGGGTGTCTCCGACAGTTTTGCCCACAACACGGGGTCAAGTTGAAGTGCCTCCGAACCTTTGGCCGCTTCCACTTCCGTTTTCGTAGACTCTAGCCATTTGCACGCCGATCGCCGAATAGGCTGCGTCGGCGAATCGAAGAACTGGACGAAACGCTCGGCCGAATAAGACCCAGAGGTCGCTAGCTGGTCGAGTGCCCAGTCTGCGATCTTTTCGGATTCCCAAACGCACTTGCTTTCCGACAGTTTCGCCAACTTATCAGGTTCAATTCGACGCATTTCCTGTCGTGCTCGGAGCCATTTCAATCCCATGGACGCGACGGCGGCCGGACGAGCCATTGTCATTTCGATCAGTTGGTCGTCGCTGAGACGTTTGGGATCGGTATGCGTTTGCATTGCATCACAAATCGTGGGCAGCACCGAAAAATCGGCTTCTTGCAGCAAGCGAAGCCAAGTTGCCATCTCCACGTGGGCAAGCGACTCATGGTTTCGGAACAGCTCCACCGCAAATTCACCCACCGTCGCATCACTACAAGAAAGCAGTTGAACCAATTCTTCGATGGAAATCTTTGATAGCCAATCGGCGTGTCTTTGCCGCAGCATGTCAATCGTCCACAAGCGAATGAACTGACTGTTCGCTTCCGCCAATAGCAGCCACAGTTTCGCAGCAACCTCGTCGTCGTCCCAAACGGCCGGCAGATAGGGTGACGGCTTCAAATTCGACAGCGACTGCCCGGCAACGATGTTCGTGTGCGAGGGCGTAAACGCGATCTCCGGTGAATGAAAGAAACCAGCGTGCATTAGCGACCAATTGTCCAGGATCGCCTCTCCGGACGAGAAATATGAATTGTCGTAGAGTGCAAAGGCGCTGACCATCGCGTCGGTGTAGCGGGTCGCATCCTGGTAGGCCATGAACCGGAAATAACGCCAGACTCGGCGGCGCAGGTGGGCACGTGTTTTTTGTGAGAACAATCGGTTGTGCGGCCGATTCAATAAATCCGGAAGCGGCGTTCGATATGTTTGCTTGCGGTAGGTGAATTCTTGGAATCTCCCCGTTTGTTCGCGTACGGTTCGATTTGGTTTGGCGAACAAGTACTCACGGCGATAACTCTGGCGGGTTCGATAATTGTAAACGTACGATGTCGTTCGATTTCGACGCACCAATCCATCGAGCGCCACCATAAAGTGAGCAATCAGTTCATCGTCATCTCGCTCGATAGCCAGCTTGAGCGTTCGTTTGAAGACGACCTCGTGTCCAGGATGGTTGAGACTACCGTGAAGGTATTCGATCAACTGTTTTCTCGCCCAGGGCCGCGCGTCCTCCATCCATTTGATCGAGAAGTGTTTCAAGAATTCGTACGATTCAAACTGAACGAACAAGTCCAGGAACTGATCGTCTTCACTCTGGAACAACTCATCAAGCAGTATTTTCGACGGTGATGAAGCCTTGGAGGTGTTTTGTTGATTCGCCATCGGTCTCTGCTCACAAGTCCCGTCGTGGATACTGTCGGAGATGATAACAAGTTTTGATCCGTGACAAGGCACGGCGGAGAACACGAAGAAACGCGCGCGGCAGATTGCTCCATCGCGGGCGTTTTGCGTTTGATGAACTAGGCGACGACTTTCGTGACGACACCCGACCCGACGGTCTTGCCGCCTTCCCGGATAGCGAAGTGGTCGCCGTCGCTGATAGCGATCGGCTCGCCATCCACATTCGCTCAATTCAGCGAGCCCTTCGAACCCGTGCGAGGTGAGTTTCTCTGTTTCCTGCGAAGAGGTGGAGTCTTCCGTTTCGTCACCGTGAGCGGCCCGAATTGCCAATGAGAGCGTGACCAGCCCAGTGAGCAACCGTCTCATGAACCCGCATTATTCACCAAGAACTTGTTGAATAAAGAAACCAT
>TARA_R110002073_G_scaffold78991_7_pt1 | contig 54752 bp, 44 predicted proteins | sample TARA_R110002073 | Tara Oceans TARA_R110002073 (sample SAMEA4397174) | marine metagenome | biome: Polar Biome; feature: [DCM] deep chlorophyll maximum layer (ENVO:01000326); material: water (ENVO:00002006), including particulate matter (ENVO:01000060) such as... | depth 40 m
AAATTGGGCTCTCGACCACGATTAACCGCCAAGTCGAAATTTTTATCCAGTCGAATGCACTCTTTATCGTTAATTAAAGGCGAATCACTGAGCAGGCAGTAACTTAAAAAAGTATCTAGGAAATCAATTTGCTGGGCCGAAATACCTAGTTCAAGGAAGGGGTTGAGGTCCAAGCAGCGTACTTCAATATACTCAATACCACGTTCATTTAAAGCGTGGCGAGGTGTTTCAGTTTTTTGGGTAGTGCGTTTGGGGCGTATTGCGCTGTAGTACTCATTCTCGATTTGAAGAATATTGCTATTGATTTGAATGAACTCACCATTCTTTTGTAAACCGATTTTTTCATAAGGAGGATGAGGGGTATGAATCGCTTTATTGAGCGTGGTGATAAAGTTGGGCAGGCTATTAAAGCAGATGGCTAATGAAGATTGTGCATTATTGTGATAACCCAAATCGCCCATTCTGAGGGAGGTAGCGTAAGGCTTATAATAACTGCCTTTATCATCAAATGGATCGAGTGTATGCGCTTTGCCGTTGACGAAGCTTTTGTCTAAGCAGGGGGATGCGCCAAATAAGTACATTAACAGCCAAGAGTAACGACGGAAGTTACGAATTAAGGCAAAATATTGTTGAGATTTAAAATCTTGCAAGCTTAAATCTGTTGCCTTCATGGTTTCTTGTAAACGTGACCAAAATGAATCTGAAAATGAAAAATTAAAATGCAAACCTGCAATGCTTTGCATGATGCGGCCGTAGCGCACACCTAAACCCTGACGGTAAACATACTTTAATTTGCCGATATTCGAGTCGCCATATTCACCGATGCGAATACTCTCTTCTCCATCAAGCAAGCATGGCATGCTGCCGGGCCATAAGGTTTCGTCATCAATACTTGAAACGAGTTGTTGGTGAATTTCTGTCAGCGAGCTGAGCAACGCTTCTCTGGTTTTCTTAACGGGTGTAATCAATTCTGTTAAGGCTTCAGAGTAATCCGTGGTAATAGTTGGGTGCGTTAAGGGGTGTCCAAGTGCTGTTTGATGGTCGGCCTGGCTGATTTTATGGTCGACTGTTGCCCGCAAACCTTCTTTTTCTATGCCCCTCATAAAAGGTAAGCCTTCAGATTTTACTGTCGCACCTAAAGCTTCCAATAAGTGTGATTGCAGTTTATTGCAATCACTAGCGTGCGTGGAATGGTCGGTATTGTCTGAATTGGCTGGCATACTGGTTTTTCCTGTATTGTTATCCAAGAACAGCGGTGTGAACGATATTCTTTTATTTTAGGGCTGGCATTATACGCATGCTTTCGTGTCGCGCATAATGCTTAGCTTATTATGAAAATCACTGTTCTATTTGGTCTTCAGCTTGCTGAAAGCATTCGCCATTGCTCCAGAAAGTGCCGGGCCAGTATTTTGTTTGTTGGCTTGTCTGGCATTCTTTTGTTCTGAACGAGAGGCCTTGTTTGAGCCTGAATCTTGCTGGCCAGGTTCATCACTCATCCTCATTGAGAGGGCAATTCGCTTACGCTGAGCATCAGATTCCATCACCTTCACTTTTACGATATCGCCTGTTTTAACCACTTCTCGAGGGTCTTTGACGAAGCTGTCTGCCAGTGCAGAAATATGAACAAGGCCATCCTGATGTACGCCGATATCTACAAAAGCGCCAAAGTGAGTCACATTGGTGACGGTGCCTTCCAGAATCATGCCTAGCTTTAAGTCTGAAATTGTTTCGACGCCTTCTTTAAATTCGGCAAATTTAAACTCGGGTCTTGGGTCTCTACCTGGTTTTGCTAATTCTGCAAGAATATCCTGTATGGTTAGTAAACCCTGACCTTCAGCAACAAACTGTTGGGCAGAAAGTTGTTTCAATTGAGCGGTGTTACCGATTAACTTATCTAAAGGCAGTTGGCTTTTTCCTGAAATTTCTTCAACGATAGAATAAGACTCAGGATGGACTGAAGATGCATCTAAAGGGTTTTCTCCATCACGGATACGCAAGAACCCGGCGCATTGCTCAAAGGCTTTAGGGCCTAATCGTGGTACCGCTTTAAGTTTATTTCGGTTATTAAAACGACCATGTTGATCTCGAAAGGCAACAATATTGCTAGCGATCGTTTGGTTGAGCCCCGATACTTTTTCCAACAGTGGCGCAGAAGCGGTATTCACATCGACACCGACAGCGTTTACACAGTCTTCAATGCATACCCCTAAGCTTCGGTTTAACTGCGTTTGGCTGACATCGTGTTGATATTGGCCGACACCGATTGCTTTGGGTTCAATTTTCACTAACTCAGCAAGCGGGTCTTGAAGCCGTCGGGCAATGGAGACAGCGCCTCGATAGGTGACATCCAAATCTGGAAACTCTTGAGCCGCCAGCTCTGAAGCAGAATAAACCGATGCGCCCGCTTCACTGACCGTAATTCGTGTCAGTGTTAGCTCAGGATGCTTGTGCATTATTTCAGCAGCGAGTTTATCGGTTTCTCGTGACGCTGTGCCGTTGCCAATGCTCAATAACTCAACTTTATGTTTTAGGCAGAGGGCAACAATAATCGCGATAGATTCTCGCCACTTGTTCTGTGGTGCATGCGGAAAAATAGTCACGAAGTCTAATAATTTACCCGTGGCATCGACAACAGCAAGCTTGGTGCCTGTTCGTAAGCCTGGATCTAGTCCCATGGTTATTTTTGCGCCTGCGGGCGCTGCCAAGAGTAAATCTTTTAAATTGTCGGCAAAGACATCAATGGCAACTTTTTCAGACTGTTCCCTAAGCCTGCCTAACAGCTCGGTCTCAATGTGGGGGTTGAGTTTAACGCGCCATGTCCAGCGTACAACTTCTTTGAGCCACGTGTCTGCAGGGCGGTCTTTATCTTGAATGCCGAAGTGTTGGGCAATCTGTGATTCACAAGGGTGAATGGCTTTTCTGTCAGATGCATCATGACTTTGCACGACTAAGTGAATAGAAAGAATGCCTTCATTTCTGCCTCTAAAAAGTGCTAAGGCTCGGTGAGATGGGATCTTGGCAATCGCTTCTTGATAATCAAAGTAATCTTGGAATTTATCGCCTTTTACTTTTTCTGCTTCAATCACCGAGCTGTTGATGTCGCCTTGTTGCCATAAGACGTTTTTCAGCTGGCTGAGGAGTTTGGCATCTACACTGAAGCGTTCCATTAAAATGAACTTTGCACCATCAAGCGCGGCTTGAATATCATTGATGCCTTTCTCGGTATTGATATAGTCTTTAGCGATGAGTTCAGGTTCTTGGTTCGGATTTTCGAATAGGCTGTCAGCGAGAGCAAGCAGGCCAGCCTCAATGGCTATTTGGCCTTTGGTGCGGCGTTTTTGTTTATATGGAAGATAAATGTCTTCAAGCTCATTTTTGGTATCTACATTTCGAATCTGCTGAGTTAAAGCAGCATTCAGCTTGCCTTGTTCGTGAATGCTTTTCAGAATGGTTTTCTTTCGATCTTCCAGCTCGGTTAAATAGCGGAGTCGTTCTTCCAGCAATCTAAGTTGTGTATCATCCAAAGCACCGGTAACTTCTTTACGATAGCGGGCAATAAAGGGGATGGTCGCGCCATCGTCAATTAATTCTATAGTGGCGACGACTTGTTGGTCACGAACATTCAGTTCCTTGGCTATTTTTCTGGAAATCATGAGCTTGGTTTGTTCAGGAGAGACGGTGGTGATCTGGCTGTTTTCTTGAGGCATGTTGTTTCTGCTATCCATATTGTTTCTATTGGCCATATAAAATGATGGTGTCTTAAATATTATTGCTCTATTAAAATCCGAAGAGCATTTTATGGTGGCGAATTAGTGCATTTAAACCCTTTTTGTCAGCCTTGCTTCAATAAAAGTAAAAAAAACTTTAACTGGATTGGCTGACGCAGTCGTGGAAAAATGCTGGGGTAATTCGATTTCCCCCGAAAAAATTCCTTTTTTAAGTGAGCACGTGTGGCCAATAAACTCAACCCTAAACAAAACGAAGCAGTGAAGTACGTTACAGGGCCTTTGCTGGTATTGGCCGGTGCGGGTAGTGGCAAAACCAGTGTGATTACCCGGAAAATCGCTTATTTGATTCAACAATGTGGTATTCCCGGCAAGCATATTGCCGCGGTGACGTTTACCAATAAAGCCTCGCGTGAAATGAAAGAGCGTGTCTCAAAGCTGGTTTCAGGGCCAGAGGCGCGTGGTTTAAGAGTGTCGACTTTTCATAATCTTGGCCTAAATATCATCAAGTCTGAGCATAAGGTTTTAGGCTATAAACCTGGCTTTTCGATTTTTGACAGTGAAGATGCAAAGGCGCTCATCAGAGACTTGATGATGAAAGAAGGCGACGAAAATACCGATCATATCAATCAATTTCAAATGGAAATCTCCAGCTGGAAGAATGCCATGCTGACGCCAGAAGACGCGCTTAAGCAAGCAAAAACACCCGATGATTTAATGTTGGCAAATGTCTATGCAACCTATAGTCGTTATCTTAAAGCCTATAATGCGCTCGATTTTGATGATCTAATCCTTCAACCTGTTTTGTTGTTTAAGCATCACCCGGAAAGTTTATCCCGTTGGCGGCAAAAAATTCGTTATTTACTGGTCGATGAATATCAAGACACCAATATGGCGCAATATGAGCTGGTGAAACAGATTATCGGTGATCGAAACTCTTTAACCGTTGTGGGCGATGATGACCAGTCCATTTATGCCTGGCGTGGTGCAAGGCCAGAAAATCTGGCAAAACTTGAAACGGATTTCCCCTCTTTAAAGTTAGTGAAGCTTGAGCAAAACTATCGTTCAACCAGTTTGATTTTGCGGGCGGCAAACCAGTTAATTGCCAATAACCCACATATGTTTGATAAAGCCTTATGGAGTGAGCTTGGGCAGGGCGACAGAATACGTGTAATCCGCTGTCGACATGAGGATGCAGAAGCAGAACAAATAGCCGCTGAAATTCTCGATCTGAAGCTCAAAAAGAATATTCCTTTTAAAGACTTTGCGGTTTTGTATCGTGGTAATCATCAATCCCGCTTGTTAGAAATTAAGCTGCAAGCTTTTCAGGTGCCTTATCGTATGTCGGGTGGGTCGTCGTTCTTTTCTAAAAATGAAATTAAAGATGCGATGGGCTATTTGCGTTTAATTGCCAACCCCGATGATGACGCGGCTTTTTTGCGAGTGGTGAATGTGCCGCGCCGTGAGATTGGCCCTTCTACACTCGAAAAATTGGGTAACTATGCCACACAGCGCGAAATTAGCCTAAGCCAAGCAGTGAATGAAGTTGGTTTAGAGCAAATGCTAAGTGAGAAAGCCTTGGGCAGAGTTCGCCGCTTTAGTGCATGGTTGAAACGTACGACAGAGCGTTGTTATCAAGAAGACCCTATCCCTGTTGTGAAACAGATGTTTACCGATATTGAATACGATCAATGGCTTTACCAGAATGCCAATACGCCTAAACAGGCCGAAAAGCGTATGGAGAATGTTTGGTACTTGGTTGATTCGCTCAGAAATATGCTTGAAACAGATAAAGGGACGGCAGATGAAATTGGCATTGATGAAGCTATTTCAAAGCTGATTCTGCGTGACATGCTTGAGCAGCAACAAGAGGAAGATGAAAGCGATAAAGTTCATCTGCTGACACTTCATGCCTCTAAAGGTTTGGAATTTCCCCATGTGTTTATTATGGGGATGGAGGAAGAGTTATTACCGCATCGCAATAGTATTGAAGAAGATAATATCGAAGAAGAAAGGCGCCTGATGTATGTTGGTATTACAAGGGCGCAGCGCACACTGGCATTAACGTACGCAGCAAACAGAAAGCAATATGGTGAAAAAATTGAAACGATCCCGAGCCGATTTATTGATGAGCTTCCGGAAGATGATTTGCAATTCGAAGGTGGCGAACAGCAAGATAAAGTGCGCATTCAAGAGAAAGGGAACTCAACCTTATCTGCTTTACTGGGTGGGCTTAAGTAAAAGGTGTTTTTTTGTTCAGAAATTAGGCTTTTTCGGCAGGATGTCTACACTGAAAGTAATGTCCTCAATTAATAGCTACGTCTTTGCAGTATGAGGCTAAATACAGTAAGTGTCAGGAACCTAATAATGAATGTTGAAACTACTATCGATACCCCATCTAATCAGAATTTATCTCATCAAACAAGGCGTGCTAAAAGTGCAGTATTGTTGTTTTCATTACTACTTGGAGCCTGTGCAACAACAGGCGATAATCTAGAGTCTGTTGCTGAGGCTAAAACAGCGCCGGCAAAAGAAAGCGTTCAAAAGCAAGATAAAGCGCCTGCACCTAGTGCCGCTGAGTTGATGGAAACCTTAAAAGCGCCATTAGTGGAACCGCCAGAAGCGAAAGTGACACCAGAGAAGGTTAAAAAAGCAAAGCCTACACCTGCTGCTGCGCTTGAAGATGTTAAGCGAAAAGTAACAGAGTCGAGCAAAGAGGTGAATAAAAAACAAGCGGAAGTCAAAATACGTCAGCCTGAGAAGGTAGATGTTAAAGAAAAAATAGTAGAGACTCCTGTTGTGGTAGAAATAAAAACTGCTGAAAAGCCGGTAGAAGGCGTTCAACGTAAGGTGACAGAAAAGGCCGCTGAAATTTCAGCGAAACCATTCAATGTCTCAGCGAACAAACTTCCATTTAACTACGATATCTGGACGATAAGGCAAGGAAATACTCCCCTAACCAAAGGCTTGGTAATCGCGACCCCGACTTGGGAGATGGGGGAGACAGGTTATACCTCGCAGATCTGGTTAACCATGATGGAAGATAAGCTTCATGTGAATAGCTCTTCAGATATCGAAACGGCGAGTAAAGGTTTAGGTATCAGAATTGATGGCGGCGACTTAATTCCATTTTCCTCCATTGCGGATGACAGTATTGGTGTCATCAAGGGGCAATGGTTAAATAAATTAGCGGCAGCAAATAAAATCGATATTTACCTAGGCTTTTTTCCGGGTAAAAAACCGACAAGCAAGACCTTTTCAAGTGATTTATCCTTAAAAAACTTAGCGCGAATGATCGCGACGTATCGCATGCTTAATCAATAACGTCATTCTAATGTAATTAAAATGCCTCGATTAACTCGGGGTATTTTTTTGGCTTGTGAAATTATATTGCGCGCAATATAATCGGGCGATATTTAAAGTCTGAATTATGGGGGTCATTTGTGAATATTGAAAATACGGTTAAAAAAGAGCTAGGTGTAAAAAACAAGCAATTATCATTGCTAGCTAAAAAGCCTAATTGCGTGTCATCACAAGCTGAAGGTAAGGCAAAAAAGGTCAATCCGATTAATTATTCGCTTACTGAAGCGCAGCAAATGGATAAAGTGTCAAACGTTATTTCAAATATGTCAGGTGCAGATATAAAACAGAAAACAGATAACTATCTTTATGCTGTGTTCACCACAAAGATTATGCGCTTCAAGGACGATGTAGAAGTGTATTTAGATGATGAAACTAAACTGCTTCATTTTAGATCAGCGAGTCGCTTAGGCTATTCAGATTTGGGTGTGAATCGAAAGCGTTATGAGGCTTTTGCGAAAGAGCTTGGCTAAATCATGGCCTTATTGCGTAGCATCGGTAATAAATAGCGATATCACTGTATTTTTGTGTGTACTTAAATATTTTAAGATATTAATACGCTATGATCCAAAATTGATCAATGAGCGTATTACAAAGAACATAAAAATGAAAAAAGGATCAGTGCATGGCCGTTAATAATGCCGTGATAAATATCACTAATTTGCGTTTAAGAACCTTTATCGGTTTTAACCCTGAAGAGCAGGAAAAACTTCAGGATATTGTGATTAATGTGGAAATTCATTATCCCGCCAGTAAGCTTTTTTTAGAGGATAAAGTGGATAGTGCATTAAATTACAAGGACATCACCAAAAAGATTATTGCTCATGTTGAGCAAGGCCGGTTTTTGCTTTTAGAAAAGTTAGTTTCAGATGTACTCTCTATTTGCTGTGAACATGAATGGGTGAGTTATGCGCGAATCAAAATTGATAAGCCTCATGCTTTACGCTTCGCGGATTCTGTTTCATTGAGTCTGGATCATCATAAATAAGACTCTCTTCTTTTTGCTTGCAAGGATACTTGTTAAGGAGCGCTAAATGATTTCTTCAGAAGCTACACAGGTGCAAAATGCACTCATTGCAAGAGGCCTGGAAACACCGCTTGTACCTAATGACATGACGACGCAAGAAAAATACCAACGCATTAAAACCTTGATGACTGATGTTGTGTCTACTTTAGGTTTGGATCTTAATGATGACAGTCTTGCAGAAACCCCTCATCGTATTGCCAAAATGTACGTGAACGAAGTGTTTTCTGGTTTAGATTATGTCAACTTTCCTACGATTTCAGTGATTGAGAATAAGATGGAAGTGGATGAAATGGTCAAGGTGAGCGGTATTAATTTAACCAGTACCTGTGAACATCACTTTATTACCATCGACGGTTCTGCCACCGTTGCTTATATCCCTGCCAATAAAATTATTGGCTTGTCTAAAATTAATCGTATTGTTCGTTTTTTTGCCCAGCGGCCGCAGGTGCAAGAAAGGCTTACACAGCAAATATTAGTATCTTTGCAAACACTATTGGACACAGAGAATGTCGCTGTCTCTATTCATGCGACACATTATTGCGTTAAATCTCGAGGCGTGATGGATGTTAATTCGGAAACCTCTACAACAGCATTAGGTGGTATATTTAAATCGAATGTCCATACCCGAGCTGAATTTTTACAACAAAGGAATAGTTGATGATTCAGCAAAGTTCAGCCCCTATTTTAATTACTGGCATCGGAAAACGTATCGGTTTAGGTTTAACAAGGCATTTTGTGTCGAAAGGCATTTCTGTTATTGGCACATACCGGACTGAATACCCCGTTTTGGGGGAGCTTAAGCAGCTTGGGGTAGAGCTTCATCAGTGCAACTTTTATGAACAGTCTAATGTTGATAGTTTTCTTCTGGCTATAAAAAGTAGTCATGACTGTCTTAGGGCAATCATTCATAATGCGTCTGACTGGATGCCAGAAAGTGCTGAATTAGCGCCAAGTGATATCATGTCTAACATGATGCAGGTTCATGTGAATGTGCCTTATCAAATTAATTTAGCGCTTAAAGATTTACTACTCTCAGACTCAGGCAGGCCAGCTGATATTATCCATTTTACAGATTATGTTTCGGATAAAGGCAGTAAAAAACATATTGCCTATGCTGCCAGTAAAGCGGCTTTATCTAATATGACTTTATCCTTTGCAGCCGCGTTAGCGCCCGATGTCAAGGTGAATGCAATTGCGCCAGCGCTTGTTCTATTTAATGACGCTGATCATGACGAGTACAAAAAAAAGGCAGTAAAAAAAGCCTTGATAGAAAAAGAGGGCGGCATGCAAGAAGTTATTTCTGCTGTTGAGTATTTGCTGTCCAGTACCTATGTGACAGGCCGAACAATGCATCTTGATGGTGGTCGTCATCTTAAATAGGTTTTTCTAAAAAAGCTGACATAGAAGAATTTTTATTCCCCCCTTTTTTTTTATATTTTTGTCCCTATTTAGTAATACGATCAAGACGATTAGGCTTTGAGAGACCTTCATATTGCGCTGCCGATTTATAGTGTATTAGTGATTGTTTATATAGGGCTCATTTATTTAGACTGGATTGAGTATCTAGTCGTTCAACTATTCAATAGGAAAAATTATGTCCGATATCGATTTATCGACCAATGAAGCAAAAGCGTCTTATGGCGTGGGCATGCAAATGGGTCAGCAATTAGCAAGCGTATTTAATGGTGTTTCTTTAGAGGCGGCAATTGCAGGGATTACAGATTCATTTGCGGGCAAAGGTCCGCAAATTCCCGGTGAAGAAATTAACGCTGCATTTCAAATTATTCAAACGCAAATTGAAGCAGACAAGCAAGAGCAAGCTAAGCAGTTTGCGGGTGAAGGCGAAGAATTCTTAGCTGAAAATGCCAAGCGTGATGAGGTTACTATTCTGGATTCGGGCCTTCAATATGAAGTAATTACCGAAGGTTCTGGTGATGTGCCAACAGCACAAAGCGTGGTTAGCACGCATTATCGTGGTACCTTGATTAACGGTCAGCAGTTCGATAGCTCTTATGATCGCGGCCAACCAGCAGAGTTTCCTGTTGGTGGTGTGATCGCTGGTTGGACTGAAGCGCTTCAGCAAATGAAAGTAGGTTCTAAGTGGAAATTATATATCCCTTATCATTTAGCTTATGGTGAAGCGGGTGCGGGGGGGGATATCGGTCCTTACCAAGCACTTATATTTGATATTGAGTTGTTAGAAATCGTGTCATAAACGCTTTTTAAGTGTATATCGGGCCGATAGAATGATTGTGTTCTACCGGCTTTTTTTGTTTCTCCTGTTCTTGAAAATAGCTCACTCTTCTCTCACTTATAGCTAAGCCCTATTGTACTTAGCATCGTTGCGTATTAATCTCGCCAAGCACCCTCGGTTTTCTTTTTAAAATACAAAGGACAATAAAATGAAACGCTTGCTCGCCTTTTCGGCTTTTTTCTTCATGTTAGTTGCTCTCTCTCTGCCAAGTATGGCTGCTAACGGGCTTAGCCAATCTCAAGCACAAACATTTCTGCATGAATCTGGTTTGGATGCGCTAATCTCATCATTACCTGAAACGGTTGAGCAGCAGTTGAACTTAAAACGACTGACTGAAACAAACCAGTTAAAGTTTGATGAAGCAGAAGCTGCCATCACTCAGGCAGCCAAGAGCATTCAAACGAATGACTTAGCCTTGAATTATTTAACGACAAAAGTGGATGCTGACAAGCTAACCGGTGCATTGGCGTTTTTGGCTTCGCCACTTGGTCATCGAATATCGCTTGAAGAGCGTGAAGCAAGTACGCCGAGTGCTCAAGTAGAAATGCAAGCCTATGCCATGCAAATGGCACAGAATCCACCGCCATCAGAACGAATAAAGTTAGTTCAGCGTCTGACAGCTGCTCTGAATTCAGATGAAGTGATCCTGACTTTAATGAGAGGTACTTTTTATAGTTTATTAGAGATTACTGAAGAACTGAACCCGGAAGCCAGTGTCAGTTTAAAAGAGGTGTTAGACTCGGAATGGAATAAAATGGAACCCATGCTGAATGAGCAATTTAATCAATTTATGATTATGGGCGCGCACTATAGTTATCGGAATTTGTCTGATGAAGATTTAAATCGTTACATCGAATTTTTAAATACGAATAGTGGAAAAGCATACTGGAGCACGGGTATTCAAATCGTAAAATTATATTTGCAGCAATTTATTAAAGAAATGGTGACGATTCTTGAGCAGGAAAAGCAGAACTAATACATTCTGGGATCTTCTCAGAATACTATTGCGTGAGCATAATCACACTAGCCATTCTGCCTGATTGTTCACCATCTCTTCGATAAGAATAAAATAGCTCTGGGTGTGCATAGGTACACCAATCCCCACCATAAACAGCCGATATGCCTGCTTTATGTAATTCAATTCTAGCTAACTCATTAAGATTAGCTAAGAATTTAGGCTGTGTTGCTGTGGAATTCAAACTGGTCATGAACGCACGTTTATTGTCAGAATCTTTCGAGATAAACGTAGTATAGACTTCTTGCCCCACTTCGAAGTGGCTCTGACTAATTGCGGGGCCTAACCAGGCGATGACGTTTTCAGGCTTAGGGAAGGCAGCGAGCGTTCTTTTTAAAATACCCCCAGCAAGACCTCGCCAGCCTGCATGAGCCGCAGCGACTTGCTGGGGTTCATTATTATTTGGTATGTTGCAAAAAAATACAGGCAAGCAGTCTGCTGTCATAATGGTGCATGCCTTGTTTTGCGTTTGACTAAAACTTGCGTCCGCGCGGATTACTTTATTTTGATTTTGTTGACTAAGCGTATCGGCATTCACAAACTCGGTGCTATGAATCTGTTCTAACCACGTAATGTTATCTGGCGGAATATCTAAATGCCTGGCTAATAATTCTCGTTTTTTTAAAACACCGTTAATATCATCGTTTACATGTAAGGCGAGGTTGAAGTGGTCGTATCCTGACCAACTATCTGGCGCATTAGAAGATATGCTTTGAAAACTGGTGCGAGTTGTTACCAAGGCGCGAATATTTTTAGGTGCAGGCCACTCTGGAATGATGATTCCTTGTTTTGGGTCAAACATTCTGGCCTGATTCACTCAACGCATCCAGTAGTGCGAGCATATCGTCAGGCAAGTCAGACTCCCAACTCATTTCTTCACCTGTTCTTGGGTGGATTAAGGTCAGCTTTTTTGCATGAAGAGCTTGTCTGGGGAAGCTTTTTAATGACGCCTTTAAAAAGTCTGAAGCGCCTGCGGGAAGCTTGAAGCGCCCGGAGTACGTGGTATCACCGACTAAGGGGTATTTGATATGCGCCATATGTACGCGGATCTGGTGCGTTCTGCCTGTTTCAAGCTTAACGCGTATGTGGCTGTTAGCATTGAAGCGACTAATGACCCGATAATGTGTCACAGCATGTTTCCCGAAAGGGCTAACCGCCATCTTTTTTCTGTTTTTTGCGCTGCGAGCAATCGGCTCGTTGACCGTTCCGCCGCCAGTCATGACGTTTGAAACGATCGCTTCATACTCCCTGCCCATCGCGCGAGTTTGCAGTTGATCAACAATATGCGCATGAGCGGCTAAATTTTTAGCAACGACCATTAAGCCCGTGGTATCTTTGTCTAAACGATGAACGATACCTGCACGAGGCACCGTTTCTATTTCCGGAGCGTGATTTAGCAAAGCGTTGACTAATGTCCCGGTATAATTTCCTACTGCAGGGTGTACAACCATGTTGGCGGGTTTATTGATTATAATGATGTCATCATCTTCAAAGACTATATCTAAGGGGATATCTTCAGCTTGCCATTCACCTTGGCTTTCCAATTCAGCCTTTACTTCAATAAGGTCATGAATTCTGACTTTTTCTTTTGATTTTAAATATACGCCATTTATTTTGACCTGTTCAGATTTAATCCATTGTTGTAGACGTGACCTTGAATAGTCCGGCATTAACTCAGAAAGCACATGATCCAAGCGCATACCAGAGAGTTCTAAAGGAACAACGAATTCTGTTTCAACAAATTGTTTCATGGTATCTCTTTCAAGTTTGATTTTTTGTCATACACGCTTGGCCTTATTTGTGAAATAATGGCAGTTCATAACTTACAAGCCGCATTCTTAGTGCGAGCATTGTACATGTTTATTTAACACCTCACTATTTTGTAGTTGATTATGCGTTCTAATATTCTTGTTTTTCTTATTATAGTAATGAACTTAACACTCGTGGCTTGCAGCAGTACTCCTAAAAAAGAACTATCTGAGCAAGAGCTCTATGAAGATGCAAAAAGAGCGATAAAAATTAGAAGTTTTCAGCAGGCGACCATCGCCTTAGAAGAGCTTGAGTCTCGCTTTCCTTTTGGGAAATATGCCGAACAGGCACAATTAGACTTAATTTATGCAAGATACAGCGGTCTTGATTTAGAAGGTGCGAAGTTAGCCGCAGGCCGGTTCATTCGTCTTCATCCACAAAGCCCAAGCGTAGATTACGCTTATTATGTTCGCGGTATTTCAAATTATTATTTAGATGCAGGTGTTGCTAGTCAGTACTTCCCGATTGTTGATATGAGTTCGAGAGACCCCGGGAATATGCGCTTATCCTTTAAAGACTTTTCGGAGCTGTTAATGCGTTTTCCTGAAAGCCCTTATGCGGCTGACTCTCAGCAGAGAATGATCGATATCCGAAATCGCCTGGCGGCTTATGAACTCCATGCTGCGCGTTATTATATAAGACGCCTGGCTTATGTGGCGGCAGCTAACAGAGCGGCTTATCTTGTTAAGAATTTTGCAGCTTCACCATCTATGGAGGAAGCATTGAATATGATGGTCTCTATTTATACCGAGCTAGGACTTGAATCGCAAAAACAAGATGCCTTATCCGTATTAAAGCTCAACTTTCCAGAAGGAAAAAGCTTTGGCGAAGATGGGAAGTTTCTTGCTATGCATCGCTTAGAACGCCAACGGAGCCTCGCCAATGTTATGACCTTTGGTTTACTTGATTAGGAGTGTGGTATGAGTCTGCGTCAGAAAATCCTGAAAGAAATGAAAGTGCTTCCAGACATTGACGTAAATTTCGAAATTAAGCGTCGAGTAGACTTCATCAAAAATACCTTAAAGGCGTCAGGATTAAAAAACTTAGTGCTGGGTATTAGTGGCGGTGTCGATTCAAGTACCTGTGGCCGCCTTGCGCAGATGGCTGTTGACCAGCTAAATCTGGCATCGGCTTCTCCCCATTATCGCTTTATTGCTGTTCGTTTGCCTTATGGGGTGCAGTCTGATGAGGCTGATGCACAGTTATCACTCGGTTTTATTCAGCCAAGTATGACAATAGTGGTGAATGTAAAAGCTGGAGTCGATGCACTTCATGATGAGGTTGAGTCAGCGCTTGGCGCGGCAAATTTACTTTCAGCTTCTGAATATCAATTGGACTTTTCCAAAGGCAATGTCAAGGCGCGGCAGCGCATGGTTGCTCAATATGATGTCGCAGGGATATTGGGCGGATTGGTCTTGGGTACCGATCATTCAGCTGAAAACATTACAGGCTTTTATACCAAGTATGGTGATGGTGCTGTCGACCTAGTACCGCTATTTGGTTTGAATAAACGCCAAGTACGTTTGCTGGCAAAAACCATGGGTGCGCCAGAAAAACTCGTGGAAAAACCCCCGACAGCTGACTTAGAAAGTTTGTCGCCCGGCAAGGAAGATGAAGACGCCTTAGGTCTAAGCTATCAGCAAATTGATGACTTTTTGGAAGACAGAGAGGTCGAGCCTTGGGTGGCAGAAAAACTGTGTTCAATTTACTTAGCCACGCAGCATAAGCGTCAGCCTATTCCGACTATCTATGATCTCGATTTTTCAGAAAACACTAAATAAAATGGTTTGCTGTGCTCTTTTACTGGTCTCGCCTGTGCGTTATTATGCGTAATTGGTTTAAACGCACTCTTTTTGCACGCGATTGCGAATGCGGTCTAGTAAATCATCATCTCTTTCAAATTCCGGGATTAGTTCGTCGAAGATATCAAAAGTATCGTCATTAATGCCGAAGTCTTCTTCAAGTTTTATGAGAGCGTGTTCTTTTTTTTCTAAATCATCATGAAAGCGAAGTTCCGCACATTGATAGCGCACGCTGTAATCTTCATATTGTACCTTACTCATAAAGGGGGCAGCGTAAGAAAGAGAAGAAAATAAGCTGCTAGAGACCATAACCGCAAAAGAAAAAACAGAGAGTAACGACGCTTTTTTTGCTTGGTTCATATAATGCTCCTTGTAGGATGGTCGGCTAAATTAGGCGGCACAGTATAGTTTTAGTTATTTTTATTGGTGTTACATTAAGTTGTAAATACGTATCCTTTTTGTAAAGTGCCTTCTCATTATTATAGGGAGGCAGTGAATATCGCAGTGCACTTTTATACTGCCATGAAGTGATTTATTGTACAGCAACAATTTGTATATTTTATTTGTGGTCGCATTTCTTGTGGTCGCATTTCTTGTGGTCGCATGTCAATTTAAATAAAAAGAGTATCTTATGATCTTCGTCTTGCTTGTTTTTACTGTATTAAGTGTAGCGCTAAGTTATAACGTATTGCGCCCCCTTTATCGTCACCCTAAGTGGATCGTGCCTAGCTTTTTATTAGGCTGGTTGACGGGTGAGCTGGCTTTGCATGTTGTCGCATTCCAATTAATTGTCATTTTTTTTATGGCGTGGGGTGGCATTATTACAGGTTTTTGGGGCGCGCTCGCTTTAGTTGCATGTGTTATATCCTGGATGGCTTTAGCGTATCACTACTATTCAGGGTATAAAGCCAAAATGCTAATGGACAGCATTGTGATTCCTCATCGGCAAGATGGCGCAGTTTGCGTGTGGGGGCGACATTCCGAACTTGATTTAACTCGCTTGATTAACCCATTCTCGAGCTGGCGCGATGATAAGGTTGAGCTGATAAAGGATATTGTCTATCACGAAGTAGATGGCTTTCGTTTAAAATTGGATATTCGTCGGCCACGCACGATCACTCAAGACTTACAGGCATCTCCCGTGTTATTTCAAATTCATGGTGGGGCTTGGACGCATGGGTACGGCAGTAAAAAAGAGCAAGGTATTCCTTTGATGGTGGAAATGGCTAAACGAGGCTGGGTTTGTGTATCTATTGATTATCGCCTCAGCCCTAAAGCAACCTTTCCTGATCATATTATTGATTGTAAGCGGGCTTTGATTTGGGTAAAAGAAAACATACCGCAATATGGTGGCGACCCAGACTTTATTGTGACAACAGGTGGCTCTGCTGGAGGGCATTTGTCCTCTTTATTGGCACTAAGTGCCAATGTTCCAGAGTTTCAGCCTGAGTTTGAGCATAGTGATACCCAGGTTCAGGGTTGTGTGCCTTATTATGGTATTTACGATCTTTTGGATACAAAAAAAATACAGCTCAGTCTAGGTTTGGACATTATTCTTCGGAAAAGTATTATTAAACAAACCAAAATAGAGAAGCCTGATTTATACCGTCTAATGTCACCGATTAGCCATATTAATGAAGATGCCCCCCCTTTTATGGTGGTACATGGCGATAAAGATTCGTTAACGTCGTTGGGGGAAGCACAATACTTTGCGAGTGAACTCGATGCAGTTTCTAAGCAAACCGTAGACTTTGCAGAAATTCCGGGTGCTCAACATGCATTCGATATTTTTTCCTCGCTGCGTAGTGATTACGTCATGCTGGGTGTTGCTGAGCGATTAGGTCAGTGGCATCGAGATTTCAATATGCAGGTTACGAGTGAAAAACGGGGTTAGCAGCAAGATCTGCTCTTCAAAATGAGATTGACGGCAAAATTAAAAACGCAGAAAAAAGTACTTAATTTTTAGAGCTATAAATTGAAATTATGATGAGAAAAACTTTAAGTTTAAATGTGAAAAAAAATAAAGAAGCCAAACAAGTGGATGGCGTGGCAAAGGATGTATCTAATGATGACCCGCAAAAGCGTTTTTTAAATGGTGTGGCCATACATCCTTCTCCTTGCATTCGCTTGGAACTAGGCTCCCAGCAACTTACTGCGCGAGCAATTGATTTGATTACGCCAATCGGAATGGGTCAGCGAGGTTTGATTGTTGCTCCACCAGGTTCTGGTAAAACCACCATTTTAAAACATATTTGCCAATCGGTTGGCAAAGCTTATCCAGAGATAAAGCTTTATGCACTGCTCATTGATGAGCGACCAGAAGAAGTGACTGATTTTAAGCGCAGTGTGCCAGCGCAAGTACACGCATCTTCCTCGGACGAAAGCTATGATCAGCATGTACGTGTAGCTAATGACCTGCTTAACAAAGCTCGTCAGGAGGCTGGCGAGGGTTATGATGTGATGGTTGTCATTGATTCACTCACTAGACTTACACGAGTACATAATGCAGGGCAAAAAGGTAGTGGTCGTACCATGTCGGGTGGGATAGATGCTAGAGCGATGGAAATACCACGAAAACTGTTTGGCGCTGCTAGAAAAATTGAAAATGGCGGGTCACTTACCATTCTAGCGACCATACTTGTTGATACTGGAAGCCAGATGGACCAAGTGATATTTGAGGAGTTCAAGGGCACGGGTAATATGGAAATCGTTTTATCGCGAGAGGCTGCCAGTCAGCGGGTTTTTCCCGCGCTGGATATTGCTAAAAGTAGCACGCGTCGTGAGGAACTTCTTATCGCCTCAAAAGACATTGAAAAAGTAAGAAATTTGCGCAGGGCACTTACTCACCTTAAACCTGTAGAGGGCGCTCGGAAGCTTGTTGAGTTACTTGAGAAATACCCAACGAATGCGAAACTATTAAACATGACAACGAAATAAAATAAGCTAAAAACTCACCTGGTAAGCAATAAAAAATAAATACTAAATAAAGTTATTTAGCGACAGAATATGTCGCTTTAGTTCTTAGTATAAGTCCTGTATTCAATATGAAACCGATTAAAACGCGGTTCAATTTAATGTCAGGAGTTATCACATGTTTCGAGTTAATGCATTTACCCAGAAAGGCACTAAGTTTCGTTTTCGTATTAAGAGTGATGATATTCATGCTGTGCGAGATGCTTTAAAAACAATTTTTGATGGACAGAAAATGCGTTTGGTATTGGTTGAACCGGTATAGAGAGCCCTTCGGCCCATTTGTGAACCCAGTGCAGACGAAGCTCAGGATGCGGAATGTATCGCGTATTGAGCTTTGTCGGAATGTATTGATGTGGTTCAGAATTTAATAACGAGCACGAATCGCTTTGATAGCGCTTAGAAGGTCTTCTTGAATGAGTTTGGGGGATATGACTTTAGCTTGGTCGCCTAATGTCATTAGCCAATTCTTTAGCTGAATAGTACGTTTGACAGTGGCAGTTAAATGCCAAGTGCTGGTATCTATTTGCTCGAGTTGCTGGTTATAGCTGAGAGGGTTTTCTTTCAAGTCGTCTATTAAGTTGCTGTTTTGTGCAGCGTTAACTTCGAGAAGCAAGCGATGACTTTCTTGATCATCATAAGATAAGAAAACATCCATATGGCCAGAGTCTAAATACTGCTGAAGATTAAAATTATCAGGTACATGATTGGCATGCGGTTCAATAGTAATGTCTTGGATTTTATGGATCAGAATACTTCTGAACGATTCATCTTCAGGTGGCGCGTCATGTTTTTTTGCGACTAAATAAAGCTTTGGCAGCATGATCACTACGCCATAAGGGTGTAGTTCATACTCTTTCGGTATTTGGCCTCGTTGATAAGTGATCGTTATTCGTTTGCCTAATAGAATGGCACGATAAATGGTATCTAAAATATGAGGATTGAATGAAGCGGCTTGCAAGCGTTGCCCACGCTGAAAAAATTCAACAGATTGGCTAAGCCGTTGATAGTGCCTAGATGAAAGTTTTTGTTCACTTTTCATGAGTTTATCTTGTGCACTTTCAAAGAGCTTTTTTAGTTCGAATCGAGTTTCGGCAGGTAAAACCTGTTTTAAGTGTTTTTCGCTAAGGCTGAGTGCCAGAGCCATAAATGCGGGCATACGTTCGAAGTCATAATTTAGCTGTTGGTAGGGTGATAGCCTCCATAGAAGAGATTTCCCCAAGCCTTTTTCGACACCTAAACCAAAGTCGTTATCGTATTCGTCAAGGTTGTTGTCGGTAAATTGTTCTTTTTTGCTTTCAATTGCATCATGGTCGTCTGACTTGTCGCCAAGTAAAAAGTTAAGGTCACGCTGGATAAGTCTGAGCCGGCTCTTCGTTTGGTTTTGATTAGAGTCTAAATGACCTGAGTTCTCTAGATGATTGATGATAAAATCTGTTCTAACAGCCATGTGCTGGCTACGTAAGAAGTTAAGGGTTTCTAAGCGTCTTAAAAAAGTCTTCATTTTCCGTTATCTTTATCTTCACTTTCAGCTAAACGCTTGGCGTCTAGTTGGGCAAAAAATACGGCCATTTCTGCTTGCATCATCTCTGGGGTTTCTAAGCAAATAGGGCCAATTTTTCCTGAGCGTAACTCATGCAATACAATGGTCGCTGCTTGGTGAATGTCAATAATACCACCGGCACGTAAACAGCCTCGTTTGCTGCCGATAAAAGATAAAAGATCCAAGCTATTGTTGAAATCATTGAGTTTGTTTGTATTACCCAGTTTAAAACGTGAGCAGAGTGCGTCTGGGTAGGTAGAAACAAGATAGTCGAGTGTAAAACAAGCAACTGACTCGTATTCCATTGCAGTATCTTTAATTGCGCCCGTCGCGGCTAAGCGATAACCACAGCTTTCAGGGTCGAGCTTTGGCCAAAGTACACCCGGAGTATCAGAAAGAACAATGCCGTTGTCTAAGTTAATTTTCTGCTGGCGTTTTGTGACGGCGGGTTCATTACCTACTTTGGCGATATTCCTTCCTGCCAGGGCATTGATTAAGGTCGATTTACCGACATTAGGAATGCCCATAATCATTGCATTAATGGCTTTATCTGAGTTGGCGCGATGAGGTGCAAGCTTTCGGCACAAGTTTGCGATAGCGTTTTTATTGTTTAGGCTGTTTGCAGATAGAGCGAGAGTTTTGATGGTTTCATCTTTTTCATAATAATTCTGCCAGCTCTTAATAATATCAGAGTCAGCTAAATCAGCTTTATTCAAAATCTTAATGCAAGGTTTATCGCCTTTTAATTTTTGAATCATCGGGTTAGCACTGCTAAATGGAATGCGAGCATCTAATACTTCGATCACCACATCAATGTCTGACATGACTTTCTTTATTTCTTTTTGGGCTTTGTGCATATGCCCGGGAAACCATTGAATAGCCATTAGGCAATGAGTCCTTGTTTCTGAAGATCTGCAATATGCTTGTTTTTTAATGAAACATAATTATTTGCGGTATAGCAGAAGAATGACTTTTCTTTATCCGAAAGTACTCGGGCTTGTTTGGCAGGGCTACCTTTATATAAGAAACCCGATTCGAGGGTTTTACCCGGTGGAACGACGCTTCCAGCTGCTAAAATGACCTCTTCTTCGATCACAGCACCATCCATTACAATTGCCCCCATTCCAATCAGTACGCGATCTTTAATCGTGCAGCCATGAAGTAATGCCTTGTGGCCAACGGTAACATCTGAACCGATCGTTAAAGGAAAACCATCAGGATTGAACGGGCCGGCATGAGTGATATGCAGTACTGAACCATCTTGAATGCTGGTACGCTCGCCGATTGTGATGTGATGCATGTCACCTCTTATCACAACTAAAGGCCAAATAGAGCTGTTGCTGCCAATATTGACATCGCCAATGACGATAGCGGTAGGGTCAATGAAAACGTTATCGCCAAATTTTGGGCTATATTCAAGGTAGGAACGGACTGATTTGTTCATATCGTGGTGCATCTTTTCTAGGTGAATGGAGCGGTTTTTTGTATTTGGTATTTAAGGGTTGAAATATGATAAAACGTAGAGCATAGCGAAATTTAAAAATGTTCACCAGTGCCCAGAACTTAAGCCTGCTGATCGCTAAGATGAATCATTAAGTTTTAGATTTTTAGGCTAGTGTTGAGAATAGGAAGCGTCTAAGATAATCGTTCCCCAATAGCTATGTTTAATGCATCCACATCAAGAGAGATTACCACCTTATATGAACCCTCTGTTAGCAAATTCAGCAAGACCCGATTTTGAAGCTATTTCCATCGCCGACTTTGAGTCTGCTCTTGAACTTGTCGTCAAAGAAAATCGCCAGTTAGTTTCTGATTTGATCAGCAAAGGCGAAGACACTTGGGATACGCTTGCCTTTCCCTTGGAAGAAGCCGATGACCGGCTTAATAAAGTTTGGTCGGTTGTTTCACATTATAACTCTGTGCTGAATTCTGGTGAGCTACGTGAAATTTATAAGCGGCTTATTAGTTTACTCACCGACTACAATACTGAAATGGGGCAAAACGTCGCGCTTTTTGAAGCTTACCAGCGTTTGGCAGATCGAGCTGACTTTTCATCCTTATCACAAGCACAGCGGCAGTCGATAAAACATATATTACGCAGCTTTAAACTGTCAGGTGTCGCTCTGCCTGAATCGGAAAAGCAAGCTTATTCAGAACTCAAGAAAAAGCTCTCTCGTTTGTCGAACATCTTTTCAGAAAATGTCCTGGATGCGACTCAAGCATGGACATTGCATATTGAAACTAAAGATCAGCTGCCCGGTTTGCCAGAGAGTACGTTGCAATTATTGGCAAGTCTGGCCAAAGAACATGACCATGAAAGTGGTTATCTGCTGACCTTGGATGCACCTTGTTACTTGCCTGTGATGACCTATTGTGAGGACTCTTCAATCAGAGAAAAAATGTATGAAGCCTTTATGACACGTGCTTCGGAGCAAGGTCCGCATGCAGGTAAATGGGATAATACTGGAACCATCCAAGAAATACTGAGCGCTCGCCAAGCGCTTGCAAAATTATTATCGTTTGATAATTATGCTCACCAATCATTGGCGACTAAAATGGCAGAATCTGTCGATGAAGTGGTCACTTTCCTCGAACAGTTGGCCGATAAGGGGCGCGAATTTGCTAATCAAGAGCTCAAAGCTTTAAAAGCTTTTGCGAAACAAGAGTCGGGTTCGGATATTTTTAATATTTGGGATAGCGCTTTTTATTCTGAAAAATTAAAGCAAAAACGTTTCGATATTTCGCAAGAAGAGTTGCGTCCTTATTTCCCTGCGCCAACTGTCTTGAATGGCTTATTCGAAATAGTTAAACGCTTATTCAATATAGAGGTGGTCGCTAAACCAGAGGTAAGTAGCTTTCATCCTGATGCGTGTTACTACAGTATTTTGTCTGAAGGCAAAGAAATTGCCGGCTTTTATTTAGATCTTTATGCCAGAAAAAATAAACGTGGTGGCGCCTGGATGGCGGACTGCCGTTCTCGTCGATGTTTGTCAGATGGCTCTATTCAGCTGCCTGTAGCTTTTTTGGTGTGTAACTTTACGCCCCCCGTTGATGGTAAATCCAGTTTACTGACACATAATGAAGTCATTACATTATTTCATGAGTTTGGTCATGGTCTTCATCATATGCTGACCGCGGTGGATGTGGCTGGTGTGTCTGGTATTGCAGGGGTGCCTTGGGATGTGGTTGAATTGCCGAGCCAGTTGTTAGAGAACTGGTGCTGGCAAGAAGAATCCTTAGGGATGATGAGTGAGCATTTCGAGACTGGCGAGCCTTTGCCAAAAGATATGTTAGATAAAATGTTAGCAGCGAAGTGTTTCCAAAGTGGCATGATGATGATGCGCCAAATTGAATTTTCGCTCTTTGATTTCTTACTTCATCGTGACTTTTCCGAGAAAGAAAATAATGATGTTCTTGCTCTGATGGATTATGTCAGAAATAAAGTGTCTGTTATCAAACCACCAGAATACACTCGTTTTAGTCATGCCTTTAGCCATATTTTTTCAGGGGGTTATGCTGCTGGATATTACAGTTATAAATGGGCTGAAGTTTTAGCTGCTGATGCCTTTTCTCGTTTTGAGGAAGAAGGGATTTTTAATCCACAAACAGGTTTGGATTATAAAGAGCATATCTTGCAAAAAGGTGGTTCGTTAGAGGCGGTTGATATGTTTGTGAACTTTCGAGGGCGCAAGCCAAGTGTGGAACCCTTGTTAAGGCAAGCCGGTATGAAAGTATGAACACCCCAAAGCGCTTTATTGCCGGAGCGGTATGCCCAAAATGCGCCGAAATGGATCGCTTGGTAAGTTACTCGAATGATAACGACACATTTAAAGAGTGTGTCGCGTGTGGTTTTATTGAAAAACAGTTGGTGCAAGTTGCACGAAATGAACTAGATACCCGAGTGAATCATTCTCCAGCGCCTGAAGAAGAGGCTGCTCAGATTGTGCAGATTATTTTACCGACTAAATAAATGTTTATAGTGCTTTAGCTATATTTGGTTGGTGAATAATAAATGCAGCTTTTTCTATAGATACTCTAGCTGCTCCCGAGAAAAAAACAGGATCACCATCGAGTTGCATAAAAACTTTATTTGACCCGCTTAGTCGAACTTCTTTTAGTTGAAGATAGCCTATTCTTGAGTCTGGGCTCGGCTTTTGTTTGGTGGCGTTAAAAAAAGCGGTGAGCGTGGCGAGTCGAGAGCCTGTCTTGTTATAGGCTAAATCTAATAAACCATCTTGATAATTAGCCTCTGGTGTTAAAGACCAGCCCTTAGCGTATGTTTTCATGTTGGCAAGTATGATATGAGTGCTGACACTTAAGGCTTTTTCAGATTCGACTTTGATGGGCAGCGAGTGCGGTTTTATCAGGGCTAGTATGCCTGCTAGTGCGTAAACTAGATCACCCCAAAATTGATATAAACGCTGCAGTTTTCCTAAACGCAATTGGTTGACCATATGGACAATCTTGGCACCGAAACCTATTTCAAGCATGGCTAAAAAGATCATCGGGGCTTCATGTTCGGGTGTTAGGATGCCGATATCTACGGCAGTAGTGGTGCTTGAATCAAGCATATTTAAGGCTTTTCTTGGGTTCAGTGGTATACCGAGCTCTCTGGCAACGACGTTGGCATTGCCCATGGGGATAAATGCTATTTCAAGCGTTACTTTATGTTTTCTTAAGCCCGTTATTAGTTCTCTGAGTGTGCCATCGCCACCAATTAAAATGACTAAATCGATAGCGTTGGTCAACTGAGCTGAAAGGCCGTTTTCTATATGGCCTGCGTGAGTACTTTGGGTATTTAAAACAACCTGCCAAGCTCTCTTTTGTGCGAACTGTTCGGCTTCTTCAGCCATTTTTAAGGCTTGGCCTTTGCCTGCAAAGGGATTACATAAAATAGCAATGCGTTTTGTATTTGCAGATGAGGTGTTATTGTTATTCAAGCTTAATCCTGTTGCGTGGGGATATGGATTCGAGCCATAAGTATTATTTCCGACTCAGGCTCGTAAAAGGGCCTAATAATCGACTTGTTCCTCAAGAATTGCAAGTACGTTAGATAAGACTTCTTTCATGTCCGTGAGGGTGTGTGTGCGTCTCACTATATCGCCCAAATCCTGCTCAAGTGATGTGACTTTTGACATCGCTCTTCTAATGCCTTCGGTGATAAATTCGTATGGGTAGTGATGATCCTGAATGCTTAACTTATTGAGTTCAGCGACTTCCTGAGAAAATAAACTGATAATGTCGTAGATGAAATCTTTATGTTCGATATTAGATGCTTCCCAGTAGGCATCATCAAGTAACTCGCTGAATGCCATAAACTCGTTCATGACATGGGCTATGGAAGGTTTTGACATGCTAATCTCCTTTAACGTTATGCTCCATAAGCATAGCAGAAGCATATGAAAAGAATGTTAAATTTACACTCGATGTAACATATCGTTTCCAATTTAACGCTTGCTTGCAAAGCTTTTCGTTTGCTTACCTCTTAGTGATAACCAGGTCAGGTTATGGTGGGTGTCGAAGCTTATACTCAAAGATCAATTGTGTATGGAGAGCAGTCATGGCCACACTTCAGTTTCAGCGGGAGCAATTAGCCAAAGAATTATGCGTAATAGAGCTTAAGTTACAAGCTTTAAAAAGGCAGGGAGTGTGTGATATAAGTGCATTAAAGCAATTACAAGATGCTCAGGCTCGCCACCAGCAATTGCTGCAAATGATTAACCAGCACTTAAAGCTATCTTTGACTGTAAGCCCTAAAAGCTAGCCTCAATTTTAGTGTTTGCTTTCGATATTGCTAAAGGTGGCAGGGTGCTTGATGGGGTTAAAACACCCTGCTTTTAGTGATGGTTTATTGTCTGCTAAGAATGGCAGTGCCCTGGAAAGTGAAAACAGGGGTAGGTTCAACGTCAACAATCAGGTTGCCATCATCATCTCGTTTTTGATTGCCATCTTCATCAAGTTCATATTTTACATCGTAGTTAGGGTCTTCAATTAGCGTTAACCTGACGCCTTGAAAACCTGCTGCATTTCTTTCTTCATCGGTGACAAGCTCATCCAAATCATCTAATACCGCTTGTTGTTCACATCTGGTTGGGTTGATGATGACGTCACTCACTGGGTCATAGTTATCAATATCGGCCCCGGCTTTTAAAATCTTTTCCGCATAGGTAGAAGCATAAAGGCGTATTTCATTGTCAGGATAATCGACTTCCAGTCTTAATCTTTGTAGGTCTGTCAGCGCTGGATTTCCTGGCGCGATTGTGAAGGCATTTTTCTGGATTTGGCCTGTTTCTTCCTGACATGACGAGTGTACTATCGCTCGAGTTGTGACTCCGGCAGGGCAAGCGGCTTGCGTTGTATTGCCATTCGAATCTTTTACCTCGTCGCCATTTTCATCTCTGAGAGTGCAAGTTTGGTTGAAATGAGTGCTAATCAATTGGCCGAGTTTTAATTCTTTGAAATCATCATCAAAAAAGAAGGTTTCATTTGATTGGTCGTCACTAATAGTTACTTGTCTTATTTCAGAAGGGCTTGGGCCGATAGCATTAAACTGGTCGCTTTGAATTCTGCTAATGCCAGCAAATGATTTTGCTTGTCTATCAAGAATAGATTGTTCGTTAATTGGTTCGTCTGTTGATATTAAGATGATTTTGTCGACAACTTTTTCAAGGCCTTCATTAAAAGGATTGAAGTTGATATCCAATTGAGCGTTAACGGTCTTGATTATATTGCCACCTTCAGCATCAGGAGAAATTTCAGGGTCTTCAACTATCATGGAGATCAATGAATTTCTGTAATTACAAACACTATCATTATCAGCGATTGATCTTGCTACATTTTCTTTTGCATCAATGAAGGTTTGAATAACTTCATCTTTATCTGTTGCAGCGATTAAGCTTTCAATATAGTCAAGCGGGTTATTTGAATAAGAAACGGCTTCATCTACTAATACATACCCCATTTTCTCATTTGCTTTATCAAGAATAAATTGAATTGCTGCATTTTCATCTGCTGAAATGGGCGAAGAAAGATTGCCGCTTGAGTCTTTTGATTGAATACCTTTTAGGCTATTAAGTGCATCTTCAAGGTAAAGTTTATAGTCATTTGTTGGGCTGTCTGCGCTTACTTTAAATTCACTGTTATCGTCGGTTTTTGTAGCAACCAAACGAACTGGTGAGAACGTAATGCATTCTTGGGCTGTTGTTTTGAAAGAAGGCGTACATGCGCTTAGACCAAGTATGCTAGTGGAGAAAATAAGTAAATATTTAAAACCGAATTTATGAGAAAACATTAAATAGAGGCTCCGATTGCTTTCCAGGTTTTGTGTAAAATGAGTGCATCATTTGCAGCTCTGTGTGTCACGATATCTAATTTATCAATAATACCCGCACGAATATTTTGCCATTGATCAATTTGTTGGCTGTTCAGGATCGAGGTGATTGAATCCAGTTCAAAATTAGGCTTACATTTTCCCGCTTTAAATAAACGATGCAACCAAAAGCTATCAAATGTCCATGCGTCACAATAGGCAGTGCCTGTTATTTGGCTATTTAGTGTGTCGATAACCTCACTTATTTCCTGGCCTTCTGTCTCCAGTGTGGTTTTAGAAATGCCATGAATACGAGCCGATTTTTCTGACCAGTCTTTCCAGAGTACATGAGGCTTTATAAGCCAGCTTTTTGTTTCACCAGAGGGCAAACAAATGCCCACCTCGATGGGGTAGCTCGAAAGTAAATCCAGACTAGATGCTTCGAAATCAATAAAGATGGGTGTCTGATTCGTTTTTAGTTTGTTGGACGAAGGCATAGCGTCAAGTGTTACTTCTATGTTTGAGGGGGATTGTTGGTGTGTTTTACGACTGAGTTGAGAAACACAATTGAGGCTATATTAGTCTTTAATGGCTTGTACTTCAAACTTAAGAGAGCAGCTTGTGACGTATTACTTGGTTGGTGTTTACGGCTCTGTTTTTATAAAAAGAGTTTATAAAATTGACCCTTGTCATTTTTTTGACGTTGTTTTCTTTATGTCTCTTGAAAAAGAAATATCTGACCATATTGATTTGTTAATGAAAATATTGAAATCCTCGGTTTTGAGGGTAGTGAAGAGGTAAATTATGCGTATAGATCGATTGACCAGCCGTTTACAAGTTGCCTTATCAGACGCACAGTCTGTTGCATTAGGGAAAGATCATCAATTTATAGAGCCAGCTCACTTAATGCAGGTGCTTATTGACCAGAATGGTAGCGTATCTGCCTTATTAAGGCAGTTATCGGTTGATGTAAAAGCGTTTCGGCAAGATGTCGCTATGTTGGTGGACAAGTTTCCTGTCGTCGAAGGAAGCGATGGCGATATTCATATGTCGAATGATTTAGGTCGTTTGTTAAATTTGGCCGACAAGTTTGCTCAAAAGAAAGGCGACCAATTCATTTCCAGTGAAATGGTGCTGGTTGCAGCCTTAGCCGATAAAGGTTTGTTGGGTGAATTATTTAAGAAATATAAAATTGAACGCGCAGCGCTGGAAAAGGCGGTGGATAGTGTTCGAGGGGGAGATTCCGTGAATGACCAAGGCGCAGAAGAGAATAGACAAGCTTTAGATAAATATACAGTCGACCTTACTGCTAAAGCTGTCGAAGGTAAGTTGGACCCTGTGATTGGTCGTGATGACGAGATAAGGCGAACTATTCAGGTTTTGCAGCGCCGTAGAAAAAATAACCCGGTATTAATAGGTGAGCCTGGTGTCGGAAAAACGGCCATTGTTGAAGGTTTAGCACAGCGTATTGTTAATGGTGAAGTGCCTGATGGTTTAAAAGATAAGCGCGTGCTTTCATTAGATATGGGGGCGCTGATTGCCGGTGCCAAGTTTAGAGGTGAGTTTGAAGAACGTTTAAAAGGTGTGCTCAATGAGCTAGGTAAAGAAGAAGGGCGTGTCATTCTCTTTATTGATGAAATTCATACTATGGTTGGCGCCGGTAAGGCAGAAGGTTCGATGGATGCAGGAAATATGTTAAAGCCTGCATTATCTCGAGGTGAGTTGCATTGTGTGGGTGCCACAACCTTGAATGAATATCGTGAATATATAGAAAAAGATGCAGCGCTGGAGCGACGTTTCCAAAAAGTATTAGTGGAAGAGCCAACCGTTGAAGATAGTGTTGCTATTTTGCGTGGCCTAAAAGAGCGTTATGAGGTCCATCATGGTGTAGAAATCACCAATAGCGCCATTATCGCTGCGGCTAAATTATCACATCGCTATATTTCTGATCGTCAGTTGCCTGATAAAGCAATCGATTTGGTCGATGAGGCGGCCAGCCAGATTCGCATGGAAATGGATTCCAAGCCTGAGCCCTTAGATCGTCTTGAACGTCGTTTGATCCAGATGAAAATTGAGCGTGAGGCTTTAAAAAAAGAGTCAGATGCGGCTTCTAACAAGAGCCTGAAAGAATTAAATGAACAGATCGATGAGTTAGAGAAAGAGTATGCTGATTTAGAAGAAATTTGGTTAGCAGAAAAAGCGGCTTTACACGGCTCACAAAAAGTAAAAAGCCAGTTGGAGCAGGCAAGGGTCGAGCTTGAAGGTGCGCGTCGTGAAGGTGATCTAGGGCTTATGTCAGAATTGCAGTACGGTAAAATTCCAGAGCTTGAGCGCCAGCTTGATATGGCCAGTCAGGCAGAAATGATGGATATGACGCTGCTTCGAAATAGAGTGACCGAAGAAGAGATTGCAGAAGTCGTATCGAAGTGGACAGGTATTCCGGTATCTAAAATGCTAGAAGGAGAAAAAGATAAACTTCTTCGCATGGAAGAGTCGCTTCATGAGCGGGTTATTGGGCAGTCGGAAGCGGTTGTTGCTGTGTCTGATGCGGTAAGGCGTTCGCGCGCTGGGTTAGCTGACCCGAATCGGCCTAATGGCTCATTCCTCTTTTTAGGGCCGACGGGCGTCGGTAAAACAGAGTTGTGTAAATCATTGGCGAACTTCTTGTTTGATACCGAAGATGCGATGGTGCGAGTCGATATGTCTGAGTTTATGGAGAAACATTCCGTGGCTCGATTGATCGGCGCGCCTCCCGGATATGTCGGGTACGAAGAAGGTGGTTACCTGACAGAAGCGGTAAGACGGCGCCCATACTCTGTCTTGTTGTTGGATGAGGTAGAGAAAGCGCACCCTGATGTATTTAATATCTTATTGCAAGTGTTAGAGGATGGCAGGCTTACGGATGGGCAAGGTAGAACGGTCGATTTTAGAAATACTGTGATTGTGATGACATCAAACTTAGGTTCAGAAACGATACAAAGTATGAGTATGGAAGCCGCGGATTATGAGCAAATTAAATCTGCTGTGATGGAGTCGGTGACGGCCCACTTTAGGCCGGAGTTTGTAAATCGTATCGATGAAGTGGTTGTGTTTCATGCCTTGGCTGCAAGTCAGATTCAAGGGATTGCTAGAATTCAGCTTGAAGGTCTAAATAAGCGTTTGCAAGAGCAAGAGTTGACGCTGGTATTTACGGATGAGGCAATGACTAAGCTTGCAGATGCTGGTTTTGATCCGGTGTATGGGGCAAGGCCGTTAAAGCGAGCTATTCAACGATGGGTAGAGAACCCGCTTGCTCAGCAGATACTTTCCGGGGTTTATGCGCCAGGCGATACTATTATGGCAAAAGTTGAAGGTGATCAACTCGTCTTTAATAAGCAAGCGAAATAACGAGAATATCTAAAGAAACTAAGCCATCAATTGACTGAGGTCTTATTCAATTGGTGGCTTTTTTATTTGTTGGTTTAATAAATATCTTCAGGGGACAGGGTTTGAATATTGCCTTCACCGGTGTTTGTATGTGCCTCTATTTGTTTTTCTATCGGAACATTCTCTTTTCTGTAAATTTCAAACATGGAATTTGCTGCGCCAGGTAAGGCAATTTCACCAGTCTTTTTGTCAATTCTTGCGGTCACTATACCGTCAGGTTGTAACATATGCGCCGCTGGCTGATCTTTCAATGCAACACTCATATAATCTACCCATATTGGTAAGGCTGCACTTGCTCCATATTCTCTTCTACCTAGCGAGCTAGGCTGGTCGAAGCCGACCCATACGGTTGTTTGAAGCTGGGTATTAAAACCCGAAAACCAAGCATCTTTTTGGTCGTTCGTGGTGCCAGTTTTTCCGGCTAAATCGGTTCTATTTAAGCTGAGGGCCCGTCTTCCCGTACCAAGGGTGATGACATCCTTGAGCATTGAATGGAGGATATAGATAGCGCGTTCATCTGCTATGCGTTGTGCCTTAGGTGGGTGTTTATCTGTAGCGTCGATTTTTTGGCTGGTTTCTTGGTGAGTATCGCTAGTGACTTCTTTCTGGGAATCACTCATAGCGTCGGTCTCGTTCGCGCAATTATGGCAAACGGTTTTTGGCGTGGCCTGAAAAATAATATTACCTTCGTAGTCTTCGATATAATCAATAAGGAAGGGGTTTACAGCATAACCACCATTGGCAATTCTGCTATAGCCATTAGCTAGTGTGAGTGGTGTTAATGAAGCATTGCCGAGCGCCAAAGACAGATCTCGAGGAAGGTCTGCTCTGTCAAAACCGAAGCGTTCTGCCGTCTTTAGTGCATTGCCGACACCTGTTTCTTGAAGTAAACGTATAGATACTAGGTTTCTGGAGTTATATAAGGCTTTGCGAATTCTGGTTGGACCATAAAATTTGCCACTGGAGTTTTCAGGCCGCCAAGTGGCTTCGAGGTTTTTGTCATCAAATACAATAGGGGCATCGTTAATGAGCGTCGAAGCGCTTGCGCCATTCTCTAATGCAGACAAATAAATAAAAGGTTTGAAATTTGAGCCGGGTTGGCGTTTGGCTTGTGTGGCTCGGTTGTAATGACTTAAAGAAAAGTCATATCCACCTACTAACGCTTTGATTGCACCGTTTTGGGGTGAGACAGAGATTAGAGCTGCTTGCGCATCGGGGGTTTGTGCTAATGCGTAGTTTGTTGTGTCGGGAGATATTTCGCTAACTTCAATCACACTTCCGACAGACAAAAAGTCACTTAATCTATCTGGTTTTGGGCCAGTCCTATTAATAGTGATGAAGGGTTTTGCCCACTGCGCATCTTTAATCAACAGCTTGCCTTCAACGCCAGAGCTTAATAAAAGTGTAGCTTCTTCCGATAAGCTGGTGATTACAGCGATCTCATGATGTTGTGGTGCTTTTATTCGTCGTAATTCAGACAGTAAAGCGTCTTTATTATTCAGTTTTTCAGGTATTTCTTTGATGGCGCCCCTATAGCCATGGCGGTGATCATAACGTTCTAAGCCTGAAATAACTGCATTATTAGCGGCTTGCTGTAACTTGCTATCTACTGTTAGAAATACCTTCATACCGCTGGTGTAGGCTTCTGTGCCAAACTCCTGAATGATTTCTTGTCTTGCCATTTCTGCTATATGAGGAGCATAAAGCTCACTCATTTCATCGTGATAGCTTGCTGAAATAGGCGCTTGATAGGCTAAAAGGTGCTCTTCAGTGTTGATCATGCCAAGTTCCAGCATGCGATTAAGTATCCAGTTTCTGCGAATTTTAGCGCGCTCAGGATTAGCCAGTGGATTATAGCTGGAAGGTGCTTTGGGTAGCCCTGCAATCATCGCCATTTGTGCGAGTGTGAGTTCTTGGATCGTTTTCCCATAATACACTTGAGATGCAGCATGAATGCCATACGAGCGGTTGCCTAGATAAATTTTATTGAGATACAGTTCTAAAATTTCATACTTACTTAAGCTTTGTTCGATTTGAATGGCTAAAAATATTTCATTGAATTTTCGTATGAACGTTTTTTCTCTTGATAAGAAAAAGTTTTTTGCGACCTGCATAGTGATAGTGCTTCCTCCAGACTGTATGCGGCCTGTCGAGATTAATTGAGAGGCTGCCCTGGCTAAACCTTTAAGGTCAATTCCAAAATGTTCAAAAAAGCGATCATCCTCAGCAGCGATAAATGCATTTAAGAAATTTGTTGGAACATGATCAATATTAATTGGTGTTCTTCTCTTTTCGCCAAACTCAGCTATTCTTTTTTTATCTTGGGAATAAATTCTAAGAGGTGTTTGGAATTGAATGGTTTTAAGTCGCTCTGTATCTGGAAGGGTCGGTGTCAGATAAAGATAGAATGAAGCAATGATGAAAATAGTTCCTGAGCACGATATAAAAAAAGACCAGCCCAGAAATTTTAGAAAGCTCACAAAACGAAACATGTTTTTCCTAGCAAGTTAGAAATATACGGCTATTCTCTAAGAAATAGCTTTAATTAAAGAATTGTAGGATTATACGTCTTTTTGATTGGCTTTTAGTAAATAAATGTACGTTGAGCAATGAATTATGGAATTCAGTTCACTGCTTATACAAAATTGCTGCCATTAATTTAATGGGTTATCGCGTGTTTGGATTATTTGGAAAGAAAAAAGATGCCTTGTTAGGTATCGATATCAGCTCTTCGTCAGTCAAATTACTTGAATTGTCTAGGAGTGGTGAAAAGTATCGTGTAGAAAGCTACGCGGTGGAGCCCTTACCTACAAATTGTGTTGTTGAGAAAAATATCAACGATTCTGAACAGGTTGGTGAAGCCATTAAAAAAGTTATTGTTAGGTCGCGGACGAGTAACCGTTTGGCCGCAGCAGCTGTAGCTGGGTCTGCCGTTATCACAAAAACAATTCAGATGCCTTCTGGTTTGAGTGAAGTAGAGCTGGAAAGTTCCATCACGTTAGAGGCTGATCAATACATACCCTATCCATTGGATGAGGTTGCTATTGATTTTGAAGTCGTGGGTGAATCTGAAAATTCTGTGGATCAAGTTGACGTGTTACTGGCAGCGTGTCGAAAAGAAAATGTTGAGCTCAGAGAAGACTCTCTTGAGATCGGTGGTTTAACGTCGAAAGTGATAGATATTGAAGCTTATGCGATTGAGCGCTCTTTCGAACTGATCTCTGCGCAGTTAGATATTGATAATGACGAGCAAACCGTAGCCATTATTGATGTCGGTTCAACGATGACAACGCTCAGCGTGTTAGCTAACAATAAGACTATTTATACGCGTGAGCAGTTATTTGGCGGGCGCCAGTTGACTGACGAAATACAGCGTCGTTATGGCTTATCAACTGAAGAGGCTGGCTTGGCTAAAAAACAAGGTGGCTTACCAGATGATTATGAGCGAGAAGTGCTTAAGCCATTTAAGGATGCGGTTGTTCAGCAGGTCTCGCGTTCCTTACAGTTTTTCTTCTCGTCCAGTCAATATAATGAAGTCGATTATGTCATCTTGGCTGGCGGGGTCGCCTCAATAACTGGCTTAGCTGAATTAGTCGAAGATGTTACTAAAATTAGAACGGTTGTTGCTAATCCTTTTGCAGAAATGACATTGAGTTCAAAAGTGAATGCCTCTGCATTAAGTAATGATGCACCATCGTTATTGATCGCATGTGGATTAGCAATGAGGAGTTTTGACTGATGCCTTCTATTAACCTCCGTCCGTGGAGAGAAGAGCTACGGGCAGAACGACAAAAACAATTTATCTCTACCTTGATTGGCATTGCTATCGTGACAGCCGGTCTTGTGTTTTTATGGCAGGACTTTGTCGGCTCTCAGATAGAATACCAAAATTCACGAAATGCTTACCTTAAAACATCCATGGTTGACCTTGATAAAAAAATCAAAGAGATAAAAGAGCTGAAAACTGAAAAGCAAAAGCTGCTTGATCGCATGAAAGTTATTCAGGATTTACAGGGTACACGTCCGATTATTGTCAGAGTAATGGATGAATTAGTTAGAAGTCTGCCTGATGGTCTTTATTATACGAGGCTAGAGCGTAAGAATGATGAAATATCAATTATAGGTATGGCTGAGTCCAATAATCGTATTTCTGGACTAATGAGAAATTTTGAAAGTTCTGAGTGGTTTTCTAGTCCTAACTTAAAAGATGTTAGTGCTGTAGCTAAAAAAGAAAATAATGATGTTTCTCTGAATAGTTTTGATTTGACGGTGAAGCAAGTGACACCTGTTATTAAATCTGAAAGTGATTCTGGTAAAGGAGCAAAATAGTGGGTTTTTCTGAATCAATGGAAAGCCTAAAAGGCTTCGATCCGAATGATATAGACTTCAATAACGCTGGCTCTTGGCCAGGTCCTGTTAAAATTATGGTCTTATTGGCTTTATTTTCTGCCATTATTTTTGGTGGCTACTGGTTTATGATAAAGGATCAGTATGTAGTTCTTGAGCGCGCTGCAAAAGAAGAGCTTAGTCTTAAAGAACAGTATGAGAGTCGCGCCTTCAAAGTGGCGAACATAAGTGCTTTCAGGAGCCAGATGAAAGAAATGCAGGAATCATTTGGTGCCTTGCTAAAACAATTACCCGCTAAAACAGAAGTGCCAGGTTTGCTTGAAGATATTACTAATACCGGCTTAGGGAGTGGTTTAGAAATTCAGTATATTCAATTAAAACCAGAAATATCTAAAGAATTCTATGTTGAATTACCCATGGAGATACAGGTTTCCGGCACGTATCATGATATTGCATCTTTTGTGAGTGGGGTCGCGAGCCTGCCAAGAATTGTTACCTTACATGATATGACTGTTTCTACTAATTCCAGTAAAGATGGGGGCAGCGGGCGTGAAGGTTATGAAAATTTGGATATGTCTGTCACGGCTAAAACCTATCGATATAATGGTGATGCTGACGAGTCAGTAAATGCAAAGCCAGCTAAGAAAAGAGGGAGGAAATAGTGAACAATAATATTTTCTTTATTCTAATTATATCTTCAGTGCTTTTTATCTCTGGCTGTAGTTCCAATGATGGCTTTTCTGATTTAGATAGGTTTATGCAAGAGATTGATGCTAAGCCAAGAGGTCATATTGAGGCGTTACCTGAAGTTCAGGTTTATAGAGCATTTACCTACAGTGCAGCGAATCGACGTTCGCCATTTTTACCGCCCCAAGAGGTGGTCATTAATGAAGTTAAAATACAAGAAGATCAAAGTAACGTGAAGCCAAACCTTGATCGAGTGCCTGAAGTTCTTGAGTCTTTTGCTTTAGGAGAGCTAAGGATGGTAGGAACGCTTCAGCGGAATCAAAATGATATTCTATGGGCGTTGATTGCAGATAATTTAGGTAGCGTTCATATGTCTAAGGTCGGGCAATACATGGGCAAGAATTATGGTCGGATTGTTGGAATCGAAGCAGGGCGTTTGGATTTAATTGAAATTGTTCCTAACGGGTATGGTGGGTGGTTAGAACGACCTCGTACTATTTCCTTGGATGATTAGGTATTTAGAGGAGAATGTTGGGGATGACACTTACAAATTCAATAAAATCAAGTGAGTTCAACTTTAAAAATAACAAGCTTTCAAGGTTTGCAAAGATGTTTGTTCAAATTAAAAAAATAGTGGGTTTTGCGTTTTTTTCATTAGTCGCAAGTGGTAATGTTTGGGCTTTGAGCTTAAATGATGTCAGCTTTGCCTCCTTGCCTGGTGATCGTACCGAAGTGACACTTGAGTTTGATGGTACGCCACCGGCAGTGGATGGTTATACTATTGAGAGACCAGCACGTATAGCGCTAGATTTGAGTGGCGTTAAAAATTCCTTGGCTGAAAAATATCATAATTTAGGCTTGGGGAATGCCAAGCGAATGACGGTTATTGGTACCAAAGATAGAACACGTATTATTCTTGATTTGGTTGAGTTGGTACCTTATGTAACGCGTGTTAATGGCAATAACTTATCAATAGTAATTGGCGGAGGGTCCGTTGATACAAGTGCACCTCAGAAGCAAGCAGCCAACAGTGTGAAAAAGTCTCAATCTGATGGGAAGGCCATTAATAGTATTACGTCGATAGACTTTCAGCGAGGCGATAAAGGTGATGGGCAGGTTGTATTGAATTTCAATACAGATAAAGTCGATATTGATATGGCTGAAGTGGCTGGTCATATCGAATTAAGGTTGCCTAGCGTATTTCTCCCTTTAGCGTTAAGGCAGCGGTTAGATGTTGTTGACTTTGCAACGCCTGTTCAGCGTATAGATAGTGATGTAGTTGATGGTACGGCCACAATTATCATAAAACCTTCAGGTAATTATGATTATCTTGCATATCAGGCGGATAATCAGTTTACAGTAAGCGTTGAAGCCTTAAGTGAAAGTGATGTATTGCAGCGCAAGCAAGATAAATTTCCATTTACGGGGGATAAGCTTTCGCTGAATTTTCAGAATATTGAGGTTCGAGCTGTTCTTCAGCTGATAGCTGATTTTACCGGGTTGAATCTTGTCGCGAGTGATACTGTCGGTGGCACAATCACACTTCGATTGCAAAATGTACCTTGGGATCAAGCTTTAGAGCTTATACTAAAGACGAAAGGCTTAGATAAACGGAAAGTTGGTAATGTCTTATTGATTGCGCCTGCAGATGAAATTGCTGCTCGCGAGAAGTTGGAGTTAGAGACGAATAAGCAAGTTGCCGCTTTAGCGCCAGTACGATTAGAGGTCGTTCAGATTAACTATGCAAAGGCTTCAGATATTGTAGAGTTGCTTAGCAAAGATAAAGAGCTGATTTCTTCTCGTGGGTTTATTTCTTCGGATGAAAGAACGAATACAATTAGTGTTAGAGAGACTGCTGATAAACTGGAACAGATTCGTAAGCTAATCGCTACTTGGGATGTTTCAGTCCGCCAAGTACTAATTGAAGCGCGAATTGTAAGGGCTCGCTCTAATATTGCAGAAGAAATGGGTATACAATGGGGTGGTGGTGGCCTGCAGCAAAATGGGAGTAATTTGTTCAGTATTGGTGGGTCTACAAATACATTAACTGAACTGACCGATATTGCGAATGGTACAGGCAGTGGGATTACCTTTCCAAATGCACTCGCTGTTGATTTAGGTGTGACGCGAGCCAATGCATCGTCTCTTGCAATAGGTTTTGGTGGTGATAATTATTTAATTGATATGGAGTTATCTGCTTTCGAGTCTGACGGTAAGGGTGAAATTGTTGCTCAGCCTAAAATCGTAGCGGCAAACCGCCAGACAGCCACAATTAAGTCGGGTGAAGAAATTCCATATCAGCAGGCTGCCTCCTCAGGTGCGACAGCTATATCGTTTAAGGAGGCTGTGCTGTCATTAGAAGTGACACCACAAATTACTCCGGATGATAAGATTATTATGGATCTAAAAATCAACCAAGATAACCGTGGTGAGGTAACCTCAGGTGTTCCAAGTATTGAGACAAATGAGGTGATTACCCAAGTGCTAGTGGCGAATGGTGAAACGGTCGTGTTGGGTGGGATTTTTCAGTCAGAGCGTTCAACGACAGTCATAAAAACACCATTCTTGGGGGATATCCCTTATATAGGTGCTTTATTTACCAAGACTGAAGAGATTGATGAAAGAGCGGAGCTGCTTATGTTTATCACGCCTAAGTTATTAAAAGATGGTGTGATTGATCACTAATTATTGCAAAATATAGTTAAAGCGAGCATCAAGTAAGGCTGCATTAGTGTGGCCTTTTTTTGTTTAAGTTGTTACTAGAAAAAGCATATTTATCATGAAAGAATTAATTGTCTTTGTTGGTCCAATGGGTGCCGGTAAAACTACAATTGGTAAGATCTTGTCTAAGGAACTTGGCTTTCAGTTTTTTGATTCGGATAAGGAAATTGAAAAACGTACTGGCGCAAATATACCTTGGATTTTTGATGTGGAAGGGGAATCTGGCTTTCGTGATCGTGAGTCGGCAGTGATTAGTGAGCTTTCAGAGCTCAAAAATGTAGTGCTTGCCACAGGTGGTGGTGCCATGATGCGACCTGAAAATAGAGATGCTGTTACAAAATCTGGCTTTGTTATTTACCTGAATACATCAGTAGATCAGCAGTTTCATCGAACGCATAAAGATAAGAATCGCCCGCTTCTACAAGGTGAAAAAAATGCTTTTCAGGTTTTGTCAGAGCTGTATGAGTTGCGCGATCCGATATACCGTTTGGTCGCAGACCTCGTTATAGATACGGATAAGAAAGCGCTAAAAGGTATTGTGAAAGATATTGTCTATGCTTTGGATCAAGGCGACGGTGTCTTGAAAAAATTAGTAAGAGAATAGTGAATGATTGAATTGAATGTAGGTTTAGATGAACGATCCTATCCCATATATATTGGTGAAGGCTTATTAGAAAAACATGACTTATATGCTCCGTTTATTGCGGGCAAAAAAGTCATGTTAGTGACAAATGAAACCGTCTCCCCGTTGTATGAGCAACAGCTTAGAAACGCTTTATCCTGTTACGAAGTTGATACTGTTGTTCTTCCAGATGGCGAGCAGTTTAAAGACTGGCAAACTTTGAACATGATATTTACCGCATTGCTCGAAAAAGCCCATTCCCGAAAAACCACCATTATTGCGCTTGGTGGTGGTGTTGTGGGTGATATGGCAGGCTTTGCGGCAGCGTCATATCAAAGAGGTGTCGACTTTATACAAGTGCCGACGACTTTACTTTCACAGGTAGATTCCTCGGTTGGTGGGAAAACGGCCATAAACCATCCTTTAGGAAAGAATATGGTTGGTGCTTTTTATCAGCCTAAAGCTGTGATTATTGATATTTTGACCTTACAGACTTTGCCTCAGAGAGAAGTGTCAGCCGGTTTGGCCGAGGTCATTAAATACGGTTTGATTCGTGAACCTGAGTTTTTCGCTTGGCTAGAATCCAATATTCAATTAATAAAAAGCTTTGACTCTAACGCCTTGGCTTACGCAATTAAAACCTCGTGTGCTTGCAAGGCAAAAGTAGTTGAAGCTGATGAGAAAGAGGGGGGGGTTAGAGCACTTCTTAATCTGGGGCATACCTTCGGTCATGCGATAGAAAATCATGAAGGCTATGGTGTTTGGCTTCATGGTGAGGCAGTCGGAGCCGGGATGATGATGGCTGCGGAGCTTTCTTTTTTACAGGGTTGGATTGATAGTGACACCCTGGCTCGAATTAAAAAATTACTTGAGACTGCTAATCTACCCGTTAGTGGTCCAGAAGGCATGTTGACTAATGAATATCTCAAGCTGATGTCTGTTGATAAAAAAGTGATGGATGGTGAGCTTCGCTTGGTTTTGTTAAAAAGTATTGGTGATGCCATCATAACGAATGAGTTTTCTGAGGATCTGTTGCGTCAAGTATTAAGTCAATAAACCTTTAAACTCCACTGAGAGATATGCTGGACAGGTGTGATGAGTCAAGAATCTAATGGCGCCCTAATGGCGCAATTAAAAAAACACTATAACTTGAGTTTAGATTTGTTTGCGCCTGAAACAGCGTTTTTTTTTGAAGGTGCTCAGCGACAGCATAATTTGGAAACATTACGCCATTTATCAAGCTTTGGTGATATGGTCCTGTTTTTGACAGGAGATAAAGGCGCAGGTAAAACGGTGCTTTTAAAGGCGCTCAAAAATGCTAGTTTTGAAGGTTTGAATGTTATTTATCTGGATTCTGAGCAAATCGTCAACAATGCTCAAGGAAATGCAAGTGCTGTATTTTTAGAATGTGCGCGTGCATTAGGTGTGGATTTTAAAAATGGCGTAACACCATCTGAATTACTCTCAGTGTTGTTAGTAGAGTGTCATCGCTTAGTTGCTTCTGAAGGTGTTAGAACTCTTTTTATATTTGATGATGCAGATAAGCTATCGAAAAAAAATCTACAAACTCTTTTTGGTTTTTGCCGTGAGCTTCCGCCTGAAAGTGCCTTAGTTATGCTTTTTTCTGGCTCTAGCTCTTTGTTGCAGTGGTCAAAGTCAGGCAGTAATCTGGAGCAAACGACTTGGTGTCATCAAGTCCAGCTAAAGCCATTATCTCAACCTGATGTTCACGCCTACCTTGAGCAAGCTCTTGCAGCAGCTCAATATGATGGAGAACTAGAGTTGTCCGAGTCTCAATTGCAACAGCTCTCAGATCTAGGGAAGGGGCTTCCTGGTCGCATTAATAAATTGTTTCCGAGTATTGTTTTGGAGCCGGGCTTATTAAAATTATCACCAAGAAAGAAGAGGAGTGCATTTCCTGTACATGTTTTATTTGGAATTGCCGGTTTGTTGATAGCGTCATTGGTTTTTGTGTCATATCAGCACGGGATATTTGACCGGATAATTCCTGTTCTTTCATTAGAAAATAATAATAAAGAGGTTGTTAAGAAAGAGGTAATTGCGCCAGTTTCTGATGCTTCTGGAAGTCGTAAAGTGGGCTTGATGGAAAAACAGCGTCAGCAGGAAACTCGGCTTGCTATGCTTGATCGCGCACTTAAAGAAAAGGGCATTTCTTTGTCGGAAGAGAAGGGTGCGTTTGGTGATAGGTTTGCCGCAGGTGAGGATGATTCAGCATTAGAACTTGATTTGCAGGCTAGTACTGAAGGAGTCCAAGTGTCAGGGGCTATAGAAGTCTCGTCAAGCTTGATGCAAGAGGGCACTGAAGTTGCTTTAGAAAAAAATGCATCAGAGGGTGCTGAAAGTAGTTCCGAAGGTTCCGGGGTTGGCCATCAAGCGCTGACAAATAAGGAGCTTGTGGTAGAAAAGAAAGCCATGCCCGAAAATTTTAAGCCGAAATCATGGTTGTCAGGTCAGCCTAGCTCCTCTTATATGGCTCAAATTTTAGGGTCTTACCAAGAGCGGACGGCTCAGGAATTCATTAAAAAAGTCAGCAAACAAAAATTTGAAGTGTACTATTTAAAAACAGAACATAAAGGAAAGCCTTGGTATGTTGTTTTTTATGGCGTATTTCCGGCAAAAACACATGCTCAGGACGCTGTAAAAAATGCACCTAAAGTTATTCGGAGTCAAAACCCTTGGATTCGCAAAGCGTCAGATGTCTTATCCTCATACCCCCGCAAGTAATTAAAATTATTTTCTAGGATTCTTGTTTATCATATTGATAAATAAAATAAAAATATTCGTATTGCCTTTATGCTTTGAACAAATTTTAAGTTAAAATTTGTTAAGTTGGCAGTCCGTGTGTAAAATGTCCAACCCCAATTTTCATAGTCATCGGGTTTAGCGTGTTGTTTTACGTTAAGCTTATGATTTTAAATGATATTTTGTAGAGAGATTGATATGGCAGCAGGTTTGTTTCGGCCCGAAGAATTTAGAGATAACTGTGGGTTTGGATTGATTGCTCAAATGGAGGGTCAGCCAAGCCATGATCTACTTTTGACGGCGATAGAGTCACTGACGTGCATGACTCACCGAGGAGGTATAGCTGCCGACGGTAAGACAGGTGATGGTTGTGGTCTTTTAATACAAAAGCCAGATGCGTTCTTTCGACAGGTTTCACAAGAGCTGTTTGGTACTGGCTTGGCTGAGCGTTATGGCGTTGGCATGGTATTTCTTTCCCCTGATCCTAAGGCAGCAGATGCTGCTATAGCTGTTATGAATGAGGAACTGGAAAAAGCAGGTCTTTCAGTCATAGGTTGGAGAGCGGTGCCGACTAATAATGATTGCTTGGGTCGAATGGCATTAGAGTGCCTGCCTGTGATAAAACAAGTGTTTGTTCAAAGTGGTGATGAATCAATTTCTGAACGAGACTTGTCTCTTAAGCTCTTTATGGCGAGGCGTAAAGCTGAAATGCGTTTGGCTTCCGATACAGAGTTTTATGTCTGTAGTCTTTCTGAAAAAGTGGTGTCATATAAAGGTTTGATGATGCCGGTTGATTTGCCAAATTTCTATTTAGATTTGGGTAATAAAAATGTAGAAACAAGTATCTGTGTCTTTCATCAGCGTTTTTCTACAAATACTATGCCTAAATGGCCTTTAGCCCAGCCTTTCAGGTGTGTTGCGCATAATGGCGAAATTAACACAATAGATGGTAATCGTAATTGGTCTGTCGCCAGAAGTTCAAAGTTTGCATCGGAAGAGCTGCCAGGCTTATCTGAAATAAAGCCTTTGGTGAATCGTACCGGCTCTGACTCTTCCAGCATGGATAATATGTTAGAGATCTTGTTAGCGGGTGGCGTTGATCTGTTTCGTGCCGTCAGAATGATGATTCCGCCTGCCTGGCAGAATGTCGATACCATGGATAATGACCTGCGTGCATTCTATGAATATAACAGTATGCATATGGAGCCTTGGGATGGCCCAGCAGGTCTTGTATTGACTGATGGTCGATATGCCGTTTGTTTGCTGGATAGAAATGGTCTGCGCCCCAGTCGTTGGGTGATGACCAAAAATGGCTATCTCACCGTTGCGTCTGAAATTGGTACCTATGGATATAAACCGGAAGATGTCGTTGCCAAAGGGCGTGTTGGTCCTGGGCAAATTTTAGCAGTAGATACCCAGACTGGCGAAATGCTTCATACAGATGAAATCGATAATCGTTTGAAAACAGCGCATCCATATAAAAAATGGTTGAAAGAGAATGCTGTTAGAATTGAGACAACGCTGGATAAAGAACATGATGCTTTTCAGCCAATGGGTGATGACCAACTAAAAACATATATGAAAATGTTTCAGGTCACATTTGAAGAGCGTGATCAGATTCTGCGTCCTCTTGCAGAAAACGGACAAGAAGCTGTCGGCTCAATGGGGGATGATACTCCAATGGCCGTCTTATCATCTCGTGTACGATCAGTTTCTGATTACTTTAGGCAGAAGTTTGCCCAGGTGACTAACCCACCTATTGATCCCTTGCGTGAAGCCATTGTTATGTCACTTGAAACCTGTATTGGTCGAGAGCATAACGTGTTTGAAGAAACAGCCGAGCATGCAAAGCGTATTATTTTGGCTACGCCAGTATTAACGCCAGCTAAGTTTAATTGCCTGGTCTCCGATAAAGCTGGTTTTGAATATCACACCATTGCCTTGCAATATAAGGAAGAGCAAGGCCTTCAAGCCGCCATCGAAGATGTCTGTCTGCAAGCAGAAAATGCAGTAAAATCTGGCAAGGTATTGATTGTTCTATCAGATAAAGACATCAACCAGGGTGAGCTGCCCATAAATGCATTTATGGCAACCGGTGCGGTGCATCATCACTTGGTTGAAAAAGGTTTACGTTGTGACTCTAATATTATTGTTGAGTCAGGTTTTGCTCGTGACCCGCATCATTTTGCCGTTTTATTCGGCTTTGGTGCCACAGCTGTTTATCCTTACCTTTCTTATCAGGTGATGAATGATTTAATCAACAGTGGTGAGATGTTGATGGATCCAATTGAAGCCAAAAACAACTACCGAAAAGGTATTGGTAAAGGCCTATTAAAAATCTTATCTAAGATGGGGATTTCTACGGTCGCCTCTTATCGTGGTGCTCAGTTGTTCGAAGCTATTGGTTTAGCTGATGCTGTGGTAGATTTGTGTTTTAAGGGGGTGGCTAGTCGAATTCAAGGTGCCTCTTTTGAGGACTTGCAGTTTGAGCAGTCCTTATTAGCAAAAGATGCGTTCAAAGCGCGTAAGTCTATCCAGCCAGGTGGTCTTTTAAAGTATATGCATGGTCAGGAGTATCATGCATTTAATCCCGATGTCATTAATACCATCCAGAAAGCTGTCGAAACGGGTAGTTATGATGCCTATAAAGAATATGCCCGTTTGGTGAATGACCGTCCTGTTGCAGCACTAAGAGACTTATTTACCTTTAGCGATAAAGCGAAAGAAATCCCTTTATCAGACGTTGAAAGTGTCGATACGATTTTTCCTCGTTTTGACTCTGCGGCCATGTCGTTAGGTGCGCTTTCTCCAGAAGCACATGAGGCGCTCGCTGTTGCGATGAACAGACTCGGTGGCCGTTCAAACTCTGGTGAAGGTGGTGAAGATGCAGCACGATTTGGTACCGAGAAACGTTCGAAAATCAAGCAAGTTGCATCGGGTCGTTTTGGTGTCACGCCACACTATTTGAGTAGTGCTGAAGTTATTCAGATCAAGGTAGCTCAAGGTGCTAAGCCGGGTGAAGGTGGTCAGCTACCGGGGGGTAAAGTAAATGATTTAATCGCCACTTTACGTTATTCAGTACCTGGTGTGACCTTAATATCCCCCCCACCTCATCACGATATTTATTCTATTGAGGATTTAGCACAATTAATTTTTGACTTGAAACAAGTTAATCCAAGCGCGCTTATTTCTGTGAAGTTAGTGTCCGAGCCCGGTGTGGGTACTATTGCAGCAGGTGTTGCTAAAGCATATGCGGACTTAATTACTATTTCGGGTTACGATGGCGGTACCGCCGCTAGTCCATTAACCTCCATTAGATATGCGGGTTCTCCATGGGAACTTGGTTTGAGTGAGACTCACCAAACGCTTCGTGGAAACGACTTGCGTGGTATGGTTCGCTTACAAACTGATGGCGGGTTGAAAACAGGTTTGGATGTTGTCAAGGCGGCTATTTTAGGCGCGGAAAGCTTTGGTTTTGGGACAACCCCTATGGTTGCTTTAGGTTGTCGCTATTTGCGTATTTGTCACCTGAATAATTGTGCAACGGGTGTGGCCACTCAGAACGAATTACTTCGTGATGAACACTTCAATGGCACGGTTGAAATGGTGATGAATTTCTTTCGGTTCGTAGCAGAAGAAACGCGTGAGTGGATGGCAAAATTAGGTGTTCGTTCGCTAGAAGAGTTGGTTGGTCGTTCCGATTTACTAACTGTTTTAGCGGGTAATACGCCTAAGCAACAAAAATTAGATTTATCTCCTATTTTATCAAGTGCAGGTATTTCTGAGGATAAACCACATACTTGCCAGGTAGACAAGAATAGGCCGTTCGATCAAGCGCATTTAGCTGAAAAAATGGTTGCAGATATGCTTCCCGGTATACAGGCTAAAACTGGTGGAAACTTTGACTATTCAGTGACTAACTGTGATCGCTCAATTGGTGCTCGTTTATCAGGTGAAGTAGCTAAGCTTCATGGTAATCAAGGCATGGCTTCTAAGCCTATGAATATTTCATTGAAAGGCACGGCTGGGCAAAGTTTTGGTGTCTGGAATGCTGGTGGCCTAAATATGAACCTTGAGGGTGATGCTAACGATTATGTTGGTAAAGGCATGACCGGTGGGAAATTAACTATTCGCCCACCTCAGGGTAGTGCCTTTAAAACGCAAAATACCTCTATTGTTGGTAATACCTGTTTATATGGTGCGACAGGAGGTAAGTTATTTGCGGCAGGCACTGCGGGCGAACGCTTTGGTGTGAGGAACTCTGGTGCATCAGCGGTTGTTGAAGGTGTCGGAGATCACTGTTGCGAATATATGACAGGCGGCCTTATCACTGTACTAGGTCAAACCGGCTATAACTTTGGTGCTGGTATGACCGGTGGTTTCGCTTATGTTCTGGATCAGGAAAACAGCTTTGTTGATAAATACAATCATGAACTTGTTGAAATTCAACGGGTATCAACCGAGCAAATGGAGCCTTACCGTAACCACCTCAGAGGAGTTATTCAGGAGCATGTTGCTGAAACATCCAGTGCGTGGGGTCAGGAAATTTTAGATAATTTTGATGATTATGTTGTGCGCTTCTGGTTGGTAAAACCAAAGGCGGCGAGTTTAACTAACTTGTTAAATAACATGCGCTCTCGACCAGAATAGTCATATTGAATAATGAGCTATTCCAAGCGATTCAGGTTTTATGAGGTTTTATAATGTCAAAAAGGTTAGATAATAACTTCCAATTCATTGATGTTGGTCGAGTTGATCCAAAGAAGGTTGCGCTAGAAAATCGTACTCATGGTTTTGGTGAGATTTATGAAGCCTTCGAGCAACCGGAAGCTGCATCTCAATCACATCGTTGCTTAGAGTGCGGTAACCCCTATTGTGAATGGAAGTGCCCTGTACACAACTATATTCCAAACTGGCTTAAGTTGGTTTCAGAAGGCAATATTTTAGAGGCGGTAGAATTGTGTCATGAGACAAACTCTTTGCCGGAAGTATGTGGCCGGGTTTGTCCTCAAGACCGTTTATGTGAAGGTGCTTGTACCTTAGACGCAGGTTTTGGTGCTGTGACGATTGGTTCGGCTGAAAAATATATTACTGATACCGCCTTTGCCATGGGTTGGCGTCCAGATATGTCCAAAGTCGTTTGGACGGATAAAAAAGTGGCGGTTATTGGTGCAGGCCCTGCGGGCTTGGCGTGTGCAGATATTTTAGTCAGAAACGGCATTAAGCCCGTTGTATTTGATAGAAATCCTGAGGTCGGTGGTTTGTTAACCTTCGGTATTCCCGAGTTTAAACTTGAAAAAACTGTTATGTCACGTCGACGTGAAATATTTTCAGATATGGGGATTGAATTTCGTTTGAATATCGAAATCGGTAAAGATATCCAGATTGATGAGCTACTGTCGGAATATGATGCCGTTTTCATGGGTATGGGGACTTATACTTATATGAAAGGTGGCTTCCCCGGTGAAGACTTACCTGGTGTGTATGATGCCCTGCCATTCTTGGTGTCGAATGTGAATCGTCGCCTCGGTTTTGAGAAAGACGTTAATGACTTCATCAACATGGCGAATAAGAAAGTGGTTGTGCTCGGTGGTGGTGATACCGCGATGGACTGCAATAGAACGTCTATTCGGCAGCAGGCAGAACAGGTTATTTGTGCGTATCGTCGTGATGAAGCCAATATGCCCGGTTCACGTAAAGAAGTGCAAAATGCGAAAGAAGAAGGTGTTGAGTTTTTATTTAATCGCCAGCCTGTCGCCATTATCGGTGAAGAAAAGGTAGAGGGTGTTAAAGTTGTGATGACTAAGTTAGGTGAACCAGATGAAAATGGTCGCTGTCGTCCTGAAGTTATTGAAGGCAGTGAAGAAATAATTCCTGCGGATGCAGTTCTAATTGCTTTTGGTTTTCAGCCTAGCCCACCAGAATGGCTGGCAGGCGTGAAAGTAGATGTAAATAGCTGGGGCGGTGTTATAGTTAACCCTGAAAAGACTGCAGCAACAACCCCTGAATATTATGCTTTCCAGACAGCGAATCCCAAAATATTTGCAGGTGGTGATATGGTTAGGGGTTCTGATTTAGTTGTCACGGCGATTGCTGAAGGGCGTCAAGCCGCTGAGAGTATATTGGATTATTTGGATGTGTAAGGTTGATTGGTATGGTTTATAAAAGCAATCCAACTGAAAAATAATATAAAGGCATGGCGTTAGCTGTGCCTTTTTTGTTTAATGCACGAAAACTATTAATTATTAGTGTAGAGAGTAGATATGGCTGAACTAAAAAATGATCGATTTTTGCGAGCGTTGGAGCGTAAATCCGTTGACGTCACGCCCGTCTGGATGATGCGTCAAGCCGGAAGGTATCTTCCTGAATATCGTGAGCTTCGATCTAAAGCAGGAGACTTTTTAAGCCTTTGTAAAAACAAAGAGTGGGCGTGCGAAGTCACGCTTCAGCCTCTTGAACGTTATGACTTGGATGCTGCGATTCTTTTTTCTGATATTCTAACCGTACCCGATGCGATGGGCTTGGGTTTGTATTTTGAAACAGGTGAAGGTCCAAGGTTCAAAAAAATTGTGCGTACCGCTCAAGATGTTGATGCTTTGCCAATCGTGAATACCTTAAAAGATCTTAGTTATGTGACTGATGCTGTTTCGACAATTCGTCGAGAGTTAAATGGCCGCGTGCCTTTAATCGGTTTTTCTGGTAGCCCTTGGACCTTGGCTACTTACATGGTTGAAGGCGGTAGCTCTAAAGATTTTCGTCATGTAAAAGGCATGATGTATTCACAGCCAGATGTCATGCATCAATTATTAGAAAAAATCACCTTATCTGTTATCGATTACTTGAATGCCCAAATTAAAGCGGGCGCGCAAGCAGTCCAGATATTTGATACATGGGGGGGGAATTTGAGTGATGTTGCTTACCGAGAATTTTCATTAAACTATATGAAGAAAATTGTTTCCGGCTTGATTCGCGAACATGAGGGTCGAAAAGTCCCCGTCATTCTTTTTACTAAAGGCGGTGGTTTATGGTTGCCGGAAATGGCCGATGCGGGGGCAGATGCTTTAGGCTTGGATTGGACGATGGATATTGGTCGTGCACGAACGTTGGTTGGAGGTAAGGTTGCACTTCAAGGAAATATGGACCCCTCTGTTCTATATGGTTCACCTAAAGCAATAAAGGATGAAGTGGCTCGAATTCTTGCTTCTTACGGCCCAGGGAGTGGCCAGGTTTTCAATTTGGGGCATGGTATTCATCAGTTTGTTGATCCTAAAAATGCAGGTGTATTTATCGATGCTGTACATGAGTTAAGTGCTCAGTACCATAATTAAACGACGCCTCGATTCCCGTATTTAATGCCTGACATTCGTTGGGTATTTTTATTTTTGAAGCTCAGGAAATAGAAATAAAACCTTGTGAGTGATTGTTTCAGCACATGTGTCACATTTGGAGCAGACGAATATTTAACATTCCGACTACTTTTAATACAATCTCAGACTATTATGCTCGAATGCTCGAACCACAAAGGATTTATCATGAGTCAAGCTATGGCTTCTCTATCAAGGAATCTTCTTACCTTCTTTATTTGCGCTCTTCTTGCTGCGTGTAATGGAAGCTATACTGCTTTTGAATCAGACCGCGACTTTATTGTTGATCTTCGAACGGCAGATATAGAAAAAGACAATGCCGAGCTAAAAACTTTAGCAGCGGTGCAATCGGCATTTTTTGGACATTACCAGTCAGCTGCTTATGAATTTCTGGATGCTTCAGATTTACCTATAGATGCTACAAGCTTTGAGATAACTGATGATACCCCTGAGGATGAAAAAAAGTATGATTATAAGCGCTTTTGTTCAAACGGTGCTTCGGGTGGGTCGATCTTATATTATTATTCACGGGATCGCGATGCGGGTGAAGAGCATAAGGCTGGAGACGAAATCTCAGTTAAATATAAAAACTGTCTGGAAGATGACATCCTATATTCTGGTTCTATGACTGGGCGTTACACTCAAATAAAAGGTCTAAATAATCGTTTTGTTGAGCTCGATACAGGCCAATGTCTTGCTCGTGTACAAGAGAAGTTAAATATCAATAATACATTTATTAATTCAGCAGAATATGATGTAGAGAATAACTTCGATACTTTAGATGGTAATGAAGTATTTTCTCAAAACGGGAAAATTCAGTTCTCAAATAATGCGGCTATTTATCTCATCGGTGATGAGTTAAGGTTTGAACAGGTTGGTAGTGAGTTAAGAGTAGATTTATTGCGTGTTGCTTTCTCTAATAGTGGTGACGAAGATAATATAAATATAGAAAAAACAATAAATGTTGAACTTAGTCTGTTCATAAAAGAAGATCAAAAAATTATTATTATTTTAGAACCGCGTGAACCGTCTCCTGAAATGGTTACATCGGTTAACGGTGATGATATATATGTGATAGAAAATTTAAAAAATACCAAGCAAAATTGCCAGGGTTTTGAACGTACATTGAGCATTTCATTGCAAGACTTTTCTTCAAAGAAAACTGACTTTTTACAAACTATTTTGAATGGTTCAGTCACTTTGGTCGAAACGCAAGAAACATCAAACAGAATGGATCAGTCTTTTGAGCAAAGTAATTTTAAGACAACGGTCGTTCAAGAAAATTCTACCCAGATTTATACCATGAAAGATTTCAGTGTTCAGAAAGGAGTTAATCTTGCAAATAATTCTTATGCCTATAACATTCAAGGTCTAGTGAGCAATACAGACATGCTAGGTGGTCAAATAGGGATAATAACAATTAGTACATTATATGGTAGCTTTGATAGCAATTTTCCCTCATCTGGTACCTTTGAGTTACAAGGTCAAGGCTTGGAAAGAGTAGATTTGGTACTTGATAATGCAAAAATATCGTTGCAAGTTGATTTCAACGGAGACTCAACTGGGAACGGCTTTGCCGATATTGATTATACTATTAATACGAACTGGGTCGATTTGTTTGAACGAAATTTTATAGAATAATCAGCACCGCCGGTGATTATTCTTGTCTAACGTTTAGTGTTGAATTTATAAGCCTTCTTTATATCTTTCTAATAGGTATTACGTACAATACGTTTATTCTATTTTCTAGTCTTTATATCGATTTACCATGGCGAAACAAAAAATAGCCTTTGTCTGTAATGATTGTGGTGCGGACTTAGCAAAGTGGCAGGGGCAATGTCCTGAGTGTGGCCAGTGGAATACCATTCAAGAAATTAAATTGGCTAAGGTCTCAGGTAGCCGCTCATCTTCCTCTTCGGCTGGCTATGCTGGAGCTTCATCTGAAATTACTACACTGGGCGCGATTGATTTAGAAGACCAGCCTCGCTTTAGCTCGGGTGTTGGGGAGTTTGATCGGGTATTAGGCGGTGGCTTAGTTCCCGGCTCTGCAATTTTAGTCGGCGGACATCCAGGAGCAGGAAAAAGTACCTTGCTTCTACAAACTATGTGCTATTTGTCCGGTCAAATGGATTCTTTATATGTCACTGGTGAAGAGTCATTACAGCAAGTTGCCTTGCGCGCCAAACGCTTAGGGTTGACGGCCGATAAATTAAAGATGTTTTCAGAGACACGCCTTGAGTCGATAGAAATTACTATTCAGCAAATGCGCCCTAAAGTGTTAGTCGTGGATAGTATTCAAGTCATGTCTACCGATGTTATAGAGTCGGCTCCAGGCAGCGTTTCACAGGTGCGAGAATGTGCAGCTAGATTAACCCGTTTAGCAAAACAAACAGGGATGGTGTTGTTTTTAGTCGGACATGTGACAAAAGAGGGGGCTATTGCGGGCCCCAAGGTTCTTGAACATATGATCGATTGTTCGATTATGCTAGAAGGTTCAGCAGATACTCGTTATCGAACCTTACGCGGCATTAAAAATCGTTTTGGTGCAGTGAATGAGCTGGGTGTTTTCGCCATGCTGGAAAAGGGTTTGGTTGAAGTTAAAAATCCTAGCGCTATTTTCTTAAGCCGTGGTGATGAACCGATGCCTGGTTCAGCCGTTACCATTTTGTGGGAAGGTACGCGCCCTCTATTAGTCGAGTTGCAAGCTCTGGTTGATGAATCTCAAGGGAATTATCCTAAACGCGTTTCTCTAGGGCTTGATCAAAACCGTTTATCCATGCTTTTAGCTGTCTTGCATCGACACGGTGGTATACATCTAGGTGACCAGGATGTCTTTGTTAACTTGGTGGGGGGAGTGAAAACGTCAGAAACCAGTACCGATCTTGCGACCATTGCGAGCATTATGTCTAGTTTGCGTTCTCGCGCTTTGCCAAGTGATATGGTGATTTTTGGTGAGCTGGGTTTGTCTGGTGAGGTAAGGCCTGTGCCGAGTGGTCAAGAGCGTATTCAGGAGGCATTTAAGCATGGTTTTAAGCGAGCATTAGTGCCTGTTGGAAACAAACCCCGGCATGCTTTAAATGGGATAGAGGTTGTTTTAATCAAAACCTTACCGGACTTACTAACGGCTTTATTTTAGTTTATTTAAATTCGTATTAAGTTTATTGCGTATTAAATTTATTGATAATGCCTAGCACTGTAGTCGCTCTGCTAATTAGAAATATAGGCACGTTGCTAATTGTTGTTCATTGGATATGACTTTACTTCTTTTGTTTTGAGCCGATGGGTCATTACTGGTGCTTGCACGTAACGTGAGGAAAACGAATACGAATCCTGTTGTCGTATTCATGAGCCTTAATTGTGCCTAGGATGAGGTTAGTGCATGTAATTCACGGCGTAGCATATCCTCGCTGCCTAGGTTTAGCTCAACAAGTCGCTTTAAATGGGTCATGCTGTCAATATCAATGTGTTTACAGCGAAAGCCCAGACCATTTTTATCTTCATGGGAAAAATATAGCGACATAACAATGTGGTTGTCGCTTCCGGATAAGCGAATGGTCGCTTCACAGGGCTCGTTTCGCTCCATTGAAAAGTGATCTGGCTTGTGAACTAAAATGCCTCTTAATGAAATATCCAAGACTTCTGTAGTCCACTCCATATCATTTTGATGAAGAATGCACTCAGCATTAAATAGAATCCTGCTGAAATGGCGGCGTTCATCTTGTTTTTTTTGTTCTTCTAAATGCGTATCGGCGCTCATATGTACATCCTGTGGGTCGTAAAAAGGTCTCTAGTAATTATCGTAGCGAACTTGAACGACATAAAATAAAGGCATATTCAAAATATATGTTGAATATGCCTATCCTGCAAGTTATGCCGCCGAATGAGTGATAAATTAGGCGAGTTTTTTATAGTTCATTCTGGTTGGTGCTTTAGCTTGTTCGCCTTTGCGCTTTTTGAAGTCTTCTTCATACTCGGTATAGTTACCTTCAAACCAGATAACTTCACTGTCGCCTTCGAAGGCTAGAATGTGGGTTGCTATCCTATCTAGGAACCAGCGATCGTGAGAAATAACGACCGCGCAACCCGGAAAGGCTAAAATAGCCTCTTCAAGTGCTCGCAAGGTTTCAACATCCAAGTCATTAGTCGGTTCATCCAGCAGTAAAACGTTTGCTCCTTGTTTTAAGAGCTTAGCTAAATGGAGCCGATTGCGTTCACCGCCAGAGAGTTCGTTGACCTTTTTTTGTTGATCGTTGCCTCTAAAGTTGAAGCGGCTAACATAAGCGCGAGAGGGTGTTTGATAATTACCAATTTGGATCGTATCGTTACCTTCGCTCACTTCCTGCCAAACGGTATTATTATTATCAAGATCGCGTGATTGCTCAACATAGGCAATGTCGACGGTTTGGCCAATATTTACGTCGCCTTGATCAGGCTTTTCTTCGCCTGAAATAAGTTTAAATAAGGTCGATTTACCTGCACCATTACCACCAATGACACCGACAATACTACCTGCCGGTATGGTAAAGCTCAGATCATCAAATAATAACTTGTCATTGAATTTCTTGCTTACATGGTCGACAGAAATGACGTTGTCACCTAAGCGTGGGCCCGGTGGAATATAAATTTCCATGGTCTCATTGCGTTTTTGTGTTTCCTGAGAGTTAAGCTCATCAAAACGCTGCAGTCGTGCCTTGCTCTTGGCATGACGGCCTTTAGGGTTGCTTCTCACCCATTCTAGTTCAGATTTTATGCTGCGATTACGCGCATCTTCTTGTTTCTGTTCGTGCTCTAAGCGCTTTTCTTTATTCTCTAACCATTGCGAATAGTTGCCTTCGAAAGGAATACCATGACCACGGTCAAGCTCTAGTATCCAGCCAGCCACATTGTCTAAAAAGTACCGATCGTGGGTGATTGCGACAACGGTACCAGGATAGTCGTGAAGGAAACGTTCCAGCCATGCAACGCTTTCAGCATCGAGGTGGTTAGTCGGTTCGTCTAATAGCAGCATGTCTGGTTTCGATAAAAGCAACTTGCAAAGTGCGACCCTGCGCTTTTCACCGCCAGATAAGTTCTCGACTTTTGCATCCCAGGGCGGCAAACGAAGTGCATCTGCTGCTACCTCAAGAGTGCGTTCCAGGTTATGCCCGTCTGCGGTTTCAATAAGAGCTTCAAGCTTGGCTTGCTCAGCGGCTAAGGCGTCAAAATCAGCCTCGGGTTCGGCATATTCGGCATAGACTTGGTCTAAGCGTGTTAATGCTTCTTTTAGTTCACGCAGACCGTCTTCTACATTAGATCTTACGTCGGCATTTTCATCTAGCTGAGGCTCTTGAGCCAAATAACCCACTTTAATGCCCAGTTGTGCTCTTGCTTCACCGGTATAGTCTTGATCAACGCCCGCCATAATACGTAACAGAGTTGACTTACCTGAACCATTTAACCCAAGCACACCAATTTTTGCACCCGGGAAAAAAGACAGCGAGATATCTTTCAAAATTTCTTTTTTAGGCGGGACAACTTTACCCACGCGATTCATAGTAAAAACGTAAGAACCTGTTTTCCCTGTTTTGTTATCTTTTGACATGTGTATATTTGCCTGTTTGTCTTTTTACGCGGCACTTACAAAGATTTTTTAGTCGCGTAGATATGAAAATAAAAAAGTACTGTTTTAAAACTGTTTTGATATGCTCGTCACTATAAATAAAAAAGTTAAGTTTGGGAATTGAATGATGTGCCTGCAGGTTAAAGAAATAATGATAAGCGGTGCTCGAGCAAAGGTTTTAGTGAAAGAGGGTATACCTGTCTATTACCCCAACCTTTTCGTCACTCTTGAACTGTCAGTTCGATCAATCAATACACAGAAAAAATATCTTGAGAGCATCGTTCTACTAGAGAACTTTCTGGAGAATGAAAAAATCGATCTCATAGTCCTAACGGCCGCGCAAAACGGCTTGGAACCGATCAGCTACCTCACAGCCGTATTGACGAAGATGCCGAACATCAAAGGCAAT
>TARA_R110002073_G_scaffold256849_1_pt1 | contig 54497 bp, 50 predicted proteins | sample TARA_R110002073 | Tara Oceans TARA_R110002073 (sample SAMEA4397174) | marine metagenome | biome: Polar Biome; feature: [DCM] deep chlorophyll maximum layer (ENVO:01000326); material: water (ENVO:00002006), including particulate matter (ENVO:01000060) such as... | depth 40 m
AATGAAACTAGAAACCAAATCCTGGGATGTTGGAATCGAACTAAATATGGCTACGATGGCAACAACAATCTTAACGCTATCCAAGATGCGGATGGTGTGGTCACCACAATGCTGCACGATTGGGTGGGACGGCGCACGAATATCTACCGTGGCGCTCGCGAATGGAAATACCAGTACGACAACAACGGGCGCCTGACGCTAGAAACCGCTCCAGTGCCTTCTGGGCAGTCCGAATTGAATTATCAGACATCGTACGTTTACGACAGCCACGGTCGGCCTTTCTCTAAGCTGCCAGCGGTTCGCGATTTGAGCGCGGCCGATGCGTTGTTGCTCGGAGCCGATACCGCTACACAGTGGAACTACGACACCGGTGCCCACAACGCTATTGGCCGCTTGGTCTCGGTGTCGGGCCCATTCTTTGAGCGCACGCTTGACTACGATTCCCTGGGCGGCGTTCGTTCCGAGACCTTCAGCTACGAAGTTCCAAGCAGTGTTGGAATGCAGGGTGTTGTTCGCGACTACATGACTCAAGAAGTGGAACGCGATGCTGCAGGACGCGTCAAACGACTCTATGCAGCAGATGGCACTTCCCTTAGCTATGTATTCGATGATGCTGGGCGCGAACAAAGACTTCTTTGGGGCGCAAGCAGTGGCACGGTTATCGTTGCTGACCTTACTCGCAATGTTGCCGGGCGGGTGATCGGCCGCGACTCCGATAACGCACACAGGACTTGGACCTATGATCGGCTTGGGCGCGTGACCGAGACAGAGGTTCACAAGAACAGCAACAAATGGCGTTTCGAAGAGTCAATGCAGTACTTCGACAACAACGAGGTGAGCTCTCAAACGGTGCGCCGCCGTGGGCTTTCGGATCGCGTCTTTACCTACGACTATGACTCACGTCATCAACTTCTTGGAGCCAGCGATGGCAGCTACGCGTCGGTATTCACATACACGAATGGTGGCAAGGTCGACACCGCCTCGGTTGACCCGCTCGCGCTAGCGCCACAAGTCTTTGGTCGCGATGTTGACCACAACTACGGCGCTCATACCGGGGCAACGGCTGTGGATGGACACGCCGTAGAGACGCTCACGAATTCGAGTGACAACAGCATCTTTGCTGCTTACTCCTACGACAAATCGGGCAACGTAATTCAGCGGGACGAGTACATGTCGGGCTCTTTGGTGCAACGGGATTTCACCTACGACGGCGACGATCAGATGCGCCGGGCCAAACTGGATGGTGGCAACGAAGAGCTTTACTACTACGACGAAAACGGCCAGCGCTTTCTCTCGGTAGAAGTAGGAACTAAAAGTGTTGTTCGGACTCGTGCTTGGTTTGGGTCTACCGAGTTTTGGTATGCAGACAGTGGCAACGGCAGTGACCCGGCTGTTGAAGTGCCTGGCACGAGTTTTGAGAAAGTGATGACGAGGCTTACGCTTGGCGGGCTTGCGGTTGCGCGCATCGACAACGAGCAGGGGCAAGAGAAGCTCGAGTACTCGTTCCACAACGGCCTTGGCCACTTGATGGGCGCATTGGATGACGACGCCGACGTAAGCACTGCCTTCGTGTATGGACCCTTCGGTGAAATCATCGACGAGCTTGGCGAAACCGCAACGCACCTTCGTCGGTTTAACGGCAAGGACGCCGACCCACTGAGCCGGCTAAACTACTACGGGTATCGCTACTACGACCCGTTGAGCTTGCAGTGGACGCAGGCGGATCCGCTGTTTCGCCGCGTGCCCGATTTGGCGGGGGCGAATCCGCGAGACATGAACTTGTATACGTTCTCGCTGAATAATCCGGTGCGGTATGTGGACCCGGATGGGCTGCAGGTCAGCGGCGAGGGTTGGGACTGTCCCGACTGTCAAGGCAATGAAACCATCACAATCTACGGCGGCGGCGGACCGACCGCTACTATGAGTGAAGTAGACGGCTGGTTTCAAGGCGCATATGGGCTCTCCAATGCCGCTCAGCGGTCGGCTGGCGCAGTCTGGTACAGCGGGGGGGCCTCGAATAAGAAGAAGATCCAGAGGGGGTACGGATGGCAGTGGGATCGACACAAGGAACTTGCCGACAACATGAACATCGGCGGCCAGATTCTTGGGTTCGTCTACTGTGACTCACTAAGTAGTTGCGGTTCGATGGTGGCGTTTGGTGTTGCCGGCAAGCTTCTCGGCAAAGGACTTGGTGTAGCAGCCAGATCTGAAAAAGCGCGTGCGCTTGCGACTAAGGTGGCAAGTCTTTTCAAGAAGTGCTTTGCGGCTGGCACGTTGGTTGAAACAGCAAGTGGTCTTCGCTCCATAGAAGAAATCGCGGTCGGTGATTTGGTTTGGTCGCGCGATGATGAGACGGGAGAAGAAGGCTGGAAGCCTGTAGTTCAACTGTTTGTTACGCCCGACAAATTGTTGCTGGATTTGGATCTGCGCGATGCAGATGGCCATGAGCAAGAGCTGCTTGTCACCAGTGAGCATCCTCTACGAACTGCGAACGGCTGGACATCGGTTGGCGATCTAGAAATTGGCGAGGCTGTGTGGGCTCGCGAGGGCTGGGCGCACGTTGTCAGTGTGGCATCTTCGGGCCGAGTCGAGACTGTCTATAACTTTGAGGTTGAAGGCTTTCACTCTTACTTCGTTGGTGAAGCTGGTGTGTGGGCACACAACAGATGCTTACAAGCCGGCGACCTTGGGCTTTCTGGAAAGGGTATTAAGGCGCTTTCTGGAGAAGTTATTGAGGCAGGAAGTACTCGCATAATCAGCGTTGACAATATATTAGCTACGAAAGGGTCCTTGGTAGGTGAACTTCGCGGGGCACTTCCCAAAATACTAGACTCAGCCAGAGGAGCGGGAGTAAAAACACTTCAAGTCGAAGCGAGTTTTGCTAACGATCGCCTCCGTGGCCTTGTTGGTCGTCAGGTACACAAACTTGGTGGTAGTTTCTCTAGCGTTGGTGGGAAAGAAACCGCTACCTTCATACTGCCATGACACCTCAAATAGTTCGATCAGTGGTTCGGCGACATCTGAAATCCACTCATCACTTTGTTTTGGCGGAATCCAGTGCGCAGTGCCCGGTCAACGTCAATCTCAATAGAAGTGAGTCTATTGTTGGCTGGTACAGCAATCCACCTGGTGAGCAGCAAGCTCTTCTTGTATTCACCACGGAATCCATACATGTGATTCGCGGCGACGATATGTATCGTTTGAATGTTAAGGAACTAGAATCTTGCACCCAGCCCGACTCCAAGGAATCACCAAAGGGAATCATGGTCGTAGCACTAGGAAAGGAGTGTTTTCTTCCAATGGCTGGCTCTCACGGCAACGATGGACAATTCAAGGATGCTTACAATTTGTTCTCGATGGTACGAGGATTACTCCCTGCGAAGCAGACGTGAGCTGTTTCAAACACCCCGACCGAAGAACGTTTTTTCTTGTTACCTCGGCGGCGTGTAGAGAGAGGCAATTGCCTCCTATTGTTGGCGAAAGGTGGCTTCAGAACCTGTGCTCAAGGCCGGTTTTGACGCCCTATCCATCAGCCAGACGCAGCAATGCCCGCCGAGGTCTGCACCCAGCGAGCATTGACGCGAAACCACGGCGAGTTCAGAGTTTTTCGCAGCGGCAGCCGAACTGGTTCGCCATCTGATAGGTGCCAGCAGGAAAGACGACATCGGTGACGCCGCTGATAAATTTCTCGCGGACCTCGCGGTAGCTAGCGATGAAGCTAGCGAGTCGTCCAAGCACTTCAATGCGCCTCCACTTGTCGCGACAAGCGACCCTTGGCGACATGCCGCGCCTTGGAGCAGGCGACCTGGGAGACCTGTCGATTCGCTGCGCTTTCACCGCGCGCGCCCCAAGAAACCTCTTCCCTTCCTCGCTTGCTCGCTCACGCAGTTGCTTCTCGCGGGCCGAGGCTGCCTTCTGCACTACATCGTCACAAAGCTGCTCTTGCACGCCAATCGGAGGTGCAGAGATTTTGAGCATGAGCTTGTCAGGCAGCTTGCCGCCGACGTCTTCGCGTCGAAAGAAGAATTTCGGCTTCAACGCCTGATACTGGGACTTACGAAAAAGTCGTACGCCGGGCCAGTCGGGGCCGTGCGAAACCAGCATGGCCTGGGTTGGGTTTGCGAGGGTGTAGACGGTCTTCGCAAGCACATCATGCTCAGAGACAAGAGCGACCTGGCTGGTTTGTTGGCCAGCACTAAAGAAGTTTTCCCAGCGGCCATGAAGGCAATTGAGTGAGCGAGCTAAGAGCTTGTTGAGCTCCTCGGTAAAGATGGGCAGCTTGCGGCGAACGTCAGTGAGGACGATGTGATAGTGGTTCGAGAGAAACACTACGGCGTGGATTTTTACTCCCGAGCGTCGCTGCGCCACGGCCAGGCAATAGCGGATGCACGCATTGACAACCTTGGAGGGCCGCAGCAAGAACATGCGCTGGGTTGTTCGCCTGGTAATGAGGTACGTGGTGCCTTTGATAATCCGTCGGGGGTTCACGCCGGCTGTATCGAGAATCGTCCAGCGTAGTTGCGTGGGAAATGTTCCTCGGTCCGGGCGGCGCGGTCCGGGCGGCGAGGTCCGGGCGGCGAAAAGAAGTTTTCCCAGCGGCCATGAAGGCAATTGAGCGAGCGAGCTAAGAGCTTGTTGAGCTCCTCGGTAAAGATGGGAAATGTTCCGTGGTCGGGGCGGCGAGGCGACGAAGAAACGATATCCCGTGCCAAGATGCGAGTGCGCTAACATGAGGGCAGGGATGCGCACTTGGGGAATCGCGGCATTGGTGTTGGGGCTTGTCGCCTGCCGGCACGGATACGACTCGTTGGGAGAAACTGATAGCATTGATGCCGCGCGTGCGTGGTGGGATGATGCATGGAACGAGCGGCGCCGACTTCGCTTTGACAATACGGGGCAGGCGCAGTCTCTGGTCGACTTTCCCGTGCTGGTGACGCTCGATAGCAGCGTCGTCGACAAGTGCATGCCACAGGGAGAGGACCTGCGTTTTGTGGACGTCGATGGCACCGTTCTATCGCATGAGATCGAAGAGTGGGACCTTGGTGGAGAGGCTCTGGTGTGGGTCAATGTTCCGCAGATCGATGGGGCCTCTAGCGATGACTCGATATGGCTGTATTTCGATAATCCTGCAGCCACCGATCTTCAGCAGGCCGCTGCGGTATGGAACTCCGAGTACCTCGCGGTGTGGCACTTGCGAGACGATCCAGTATCTGTCGGTGGAAACGAAATCATAGACGCTACGAGCAATGCGCACTTCGGCACCAGCCAGGGCGCAATGACCAGCGAGGATGTGGTTGACGGTCAGATCGGCAAGGGCCTGGACTTTGACGGCAGTGACGATTATCTAAGTTCCGCCCTCGCGAGCGATACCTTTACCGAGCTGACGTTTTCTGCTTGGTTTCGAGCTCGCGATGCTGGGGCTGTTGCCGACAACCTATTGGCGCAAAGATTGGTTTCGCAGAAGCGAACGCTAAGCAATTCCAGAGCTGCTCTTGGGGTCAACCGCGATCGCATTGCGAGCTACTGGTGGAACGGCGACCATAACGTCGCCGAGGGAACAACGGTCTTGGAGCCTGGGGTCCTCTACCACGCCACACTAAGCTTTGAAGGTAGCACCTTCGTACTTTTCTTAGACGGCTTAGAGGAAGCTCGGTGGCAAGAGCCCAACCTCACCGCACCGTCCGTAGATGACGTTCGCATCGGTCATCAGAGTTTGGCTGAGGGGCGCTACTTAAACGGTGTGATCGATGAAGTCCGCGTCTCGAACATCGCCCGGTCATCCGACTGGATCCGGGCACAGTATCTAAGCCAGTCAGGAGCGTTCGTTTCAATCGAAAGTGAATAGTGAAGTCACTGCAAGCTGCCAAGCTCAAGAGTTGATATAGCGGAGCGAGCTGTCTTCGTCAGCAAAGAAGCCAATGTTCTTAAAGCGCGCGATCTTGGCTACCGCGCGGGCAAAGTTCATTTCCCAGGCTTTGCCACCAAAGACGGCGATGCTGTGGAAGTGATGCTTGTTTGCGAGGAGCCACTTTCCAAGCAGAACTTGAGCGCGGAGCGGCACGCCGCTTAGGTCGCTAAGGTCGATGACTGCTCGAACATCGTTGGTCTCGCCCACCACTGCCTGGCCTTCGTCGAGCGCGGCAATAAAGGCTTTGGTCCCCGCCATCGATCCTTTGCCATGAAATCGAACCATCGCACAGTGATTCTCGTCGAGGGACATGCGAAACGAATCATCGCCCTGCTCCCACGTCGTCTCGTAGAGGAGATTCTCAAATTCTTGTGGGACCAACATGCACCGATAGTGCACCAAATCGCGCCCCACGCACGCAAGAGCAAGCATGCACTTGGGCGCGTACTCGCAACTACTGAGCTTGGCGCGCCCGTCGCGAACTAGTGCTGAAGTCGCCACAAGGCTTTCCTGGTCAGCTTGCGCGGCTTGCGCATCGATTTGTTCTTCGCAGGATCTGCAGAGTCGTCGGTGGCAACCCCCGGCAAACGTCGCACATCGAAGGAGACCTGCGCTGCCACTTCTCGATATGCTTGCAAGAATGAAGTGCGAAACCGTTGCAAGGTGCGAACGCAATAGACCCGATAGAGCTTTGGCCTGCAACCAAAGCGATGTGGTGCTGCCATGACGGTCTTTGGGCCTTCGCTTGCTCGGCTCGCCTTGGCCGATGCTTCCGACTTCTTGGAGTTGCAGGTGGCGAGAGCCGCGTGGGCAGAGATTTTCGCAGAAGACAGCCGGCAGTACGAAGCATTGTATGAGCGTATCGTCAGCGCCGGCCAAACGATGTTGGACCAAGCCTCAAGCGAAGCAGTTGCCTCTTCTTTCTCCCCTTTCTCCCCAGGGACTGCAGAAGTATTCTTATGTGCTGTCGCAGACACGGGCTATTTGCGAGCGATTGGTTCCAAAGTCGAAATCGAAGGCGCTCTTGCCAAGCACAATACGGCGATTTTGTCGCTAATTCGCAACATGATCGATGTGGCAGAGGAACGCCAAGACCTTGCGCAGACGGCCGATGCGCTTATCTCGCTCTACTTTCATCATACTCATTTTGGCGCTACCGCTGACATGCTGCACGCCGATGTGGCGCGCCTTATTCCCGATGCTCTCATCGCCTTTCCTGACCATTCATTCTCGTTCGCGCTTTTCCTCCTTGCACGAAGCGTTGACGCGGCCAGGCAGATTGGTCGAGTGTTGGCGTTTCACGTGGTGACTCGCGGCGATACTACGAACGCTGCCTGCAGCGAGATCGCAAAGGGCACGCTGGGCCTGCGAAGCCGACCCAACGAAACACTTTGCACACTGGGGCCCGCGATTATGGGTGCTCTTGCAACTGCGGTGCGAGACAATCGGCCCGAGATGCGAGATGGGCTGGTAGCGGCATTTGTGCTTATGCCGCTCGATTGCAACCCGCGCGGCAGGGAGGAGGAGATTGCGCGCTATGAGAACGATCTTTTAAGTCTACGCTCACGGCTTAGCAGTTTCGAAAAGCAGCTTAAGTCGCCGATGCCAGTCACAGCGCAAGACACGCCCTTGGTTCTCGATATTGCACGAGCCGAGGAAACGCTTGAAGAGGTCACCGCCGACTTTCAAAAGTGGATGCACGAGCGTCGAGATCTAGCTGTGCGCCAGATTTCCGCACAACCGGTCAAGTGCGCGACGCTAAAGGCGATGCAAAGCGCGTTGGCACCGCTTAAGAGTGTTGAGCTTGACCGACTCTTGGCTGAGGCAGAGGCTGCTCGATCAACGTAAGTCTAAGCAGAATTAAGAATAACGCTTAGTCCGCGTGAGTCGAGGCAACGAGCCGGCGATACGCCTGCTCCGCTCGCCCGGCCAAGAGAATCAGCCCTCGAATGTCTTCGTCTGCTGCGTCTTGCCCGGGCAGGCTGTGGGCGTACAGCAAGTTGACGATACGCTCGCTGCTTCGCAAGGGAATCACGTGCATATCGTGGGGCTCGTAGTCGAGAGCGAAGAGCTTCCACAGCTCTGACTCATGAGTATGACCTGCCGACACTGCTGGGCCTCGGTAGGGCGCATTCGAGTCATGGGCGGCTTGAAAGACGGATGCGCCTCCAAGGGGAATACTAAAACGCTCTAAACTTGCTCGGCCAAGCCCAACCGCTTGCGCCATCCAGCCGATGGCATTGCTTTCGCGAACTAAGAAAAATGCCGAGCACTCAAAACGCCCGATGGTGTAGCGAAGAATTGCCTCGCCAATTTCATTGCGATCACGCGCTTCGTCGACAAGAGCGGTCGCCGTATCGAGGGTGAGCACTTTTGCCGGCGGTGGCTGGCTCGCATGATTGGCGCGGGCTTCGCGTTCTCGGCGTGGTGCAATGCGAACGGCGGCCGGCGTAGTGAGCCCGCGAAACGGCTGGGTCGAGCGTCGCTCGCGCCTTGATGCCGGCGCGCGAACCGATTCATCAGATTTTGCACTGCGGGTAAATCGCGTTTTCCGACGAATGCCGTAGTAGCGCTCTAAGTAGTAGAAGAGTCGCAATTCCGCCGCTACGTACGGTTGAATGCGACTTCCGAGGGCTTCTTCAATCGCCGAGATGCTTCGCCTATCGGTGGGCTTTCCCATGACGACGCCAATGGTTTGCGGATCCGTAACCTCGTTGCCGAGCGGGATTGCCGAGTGACGATCGGCGAGTTCTGCACCGAGCTTGTCGACCAACACTGGATCGGCTTTCTCAAGCCGGTCGGCGATGGCGAGTGGCAAGTCCATGGACCGCGCTAGGTAGCGACCAAGCGTGTTAAGGTCGATGAATCCAAGTTCTACTAAGTTTGTGCCAAGCCGGCCGCCGCTCAGCACTTGCGCACGCAACGATTGCTCGAGTTGCGTCAACGTAATGATCGCATCGCGCAACAGAAGTGTCCCCAACCTCATCGTGTCGATTCTAGCAAACCGCGCCTTTGTGGGCCTCTTTGTGGCATTCGCGCTTTGCAGCTGTTCGAGTTCGAGTTCGAAACCAGGTCTTGCGCGCGACGAAATTGGTCCCTTGGTCGTTGCACCAGAGCCTCCTGCCGATGCAGCTGTTGGCATTTCCGAAGTCCAAGCGAGGCGGGAGTTGGACATTCTCTTTCGCGACGCGGGCCTTCGAATTCTTAACGATGAGCCACTACTTGGAGCGGCTATAGAAGTGGTGCTCGATGGCTACGATCCCGAGCGGCACATTGGCTATGAGTACATCGATGCCAGTGAAGCAGCACAAAGTTTAAGCGCCGATGAGCGAGTGAATTTGGCGCGCGACCATCGGCTTCTCTTCCTTGATGCCTGCTCACTTGACGAGCTTCGACGTGCCGCGTCATCGTTCTTGGAACGTGCGACGTCACCCGATGCAGGTTCTAACTAACGCCGCTTTGTTAGCGCTCTGTTAGGGCTCTGTTAGGAATGTGCAGTTTGCACATGGTGGCAGCTGACCCTAGCGAGAGCTGCGAGAAGTGCTTCTGGGCCCCGGGCTCGCTGCCGATCTCCGCATGCGAAATGTTTTAATTACATGCACTTAAGAGCCTACTCGCCGTTTGCGATCTTGGAACAGTGCTTGCTGTAGGTAAGGGCATGTCTCGTCTTGGAAGCGTTTTGGTAGCAGTACTCGCTGCCATTCCTCTGCTCTCCCCAAAAGCAGCACACGCCTACGACGCCGAGAATAACCACCGCTGGATCACGCGCCAGGCTGTCGAGTTCTTGGTCGCAACCTATCCAGGCGAGTACGACGAGCTTCTCGAATACACCGACGATGTTGTCGAAGGCTCGTTCCACGAAGACGACCTCTTCCTCGATGGCGATGACGACCCGGGAACACTTCGGGTCATGCGCCACTTCTACAACGCGCCCGATGCCTTGGGCCTTGCCTACGGTGACGAGACCTTTCCCAATTCGTACGAGTGGCACGGAATCTCCAACGAGCAAAACGAGTGGGACTACTACGATGGCTTGCTCGCGTATCAAAAGGGCGACCTTGCCGAGGCCTACTTCATTGCCGGGCACACAGTTCACATGCTCTCGGATCTTACGGTTCCGGCCCACAGCCATCTCGACGAGCACGGTCCACCCTTTGGAGATAGCTACGAAAACCACTGCAGTTCGCGAATGGCAAGCGAGTTTGAAAGCAGCCTGCGCACGCCCGCACAAGGCACACCGATTCCCGAGTTTAGCAGCCTGGAAGATGCGTTTCAGAAGACTGCAAATGCCTCGTACTACCGCAATCTCTACCCTGGCAATCTAAGTGGCGACGAGCCCACAGGTGTCATTGCCGAGATGTTTCCCGAGATGTCGAAAGGCTTCTTCTCTGGAGTGTGGGAAATCGATGGTGTTGGCAAAGAGGGCGTCGATTTTTACGAAGAGCAGCCTGGCTTCTACTACTTCAGCAAAAACGAAGTTGCTTCGAAGGCCGACATCTTTGAATACGACCCTCTAGATCCCTTTGATCGCCAATACGCAGCCATTGCCAGCGACGCGCCGATGGTCGAGCGCATGGCAGATGAGCTTGTCCCCGTTGCCATTTTGCACAGTGCCTCGGCGCTTAAGATGTTCATCGACGAGGCTCGCTCGCTCCCCAAAATTACCGATCCCAATACAATCCCTCCTAGCGATGACGGTGGCTGCAATGCCTCCGGATCCAAGAGTGCCCCCTTGTTTGCACTCTTGATGCTGTTCCCCCTCCTCTTCCTCCGCCGTCAACGCGACTAGGTATATCTCTTATGTCAAAACTATCCGTAATTCTCTCTGCTCTCGCCCTTAGCCTTCCACTTGCCGCCGCATCGGCTGGCACGGCTTCGGCGCAACACGAAGTGCAGGCCTACCTCTCGCAAAGTGGTTTGGATTTCATCGCGGAAGAGGCTCCCGGTTATGTTCCATCGGTAGTCGAAGCACCGACCTTCGCGCAGGAGATGGGCTGCATGGAGTTTGAGCAGCGCGACACCACGGTCAACATCAGCATTGACGATGTGCGCATCTCGATGCCCGAAGATGGCCAAATCCGAGTTGAACTCGACTTCTCGGGAAGTGCGGATGGCGAACTCTACGTCGACGATCTGTACGCCTGCCTTGGTGAAGTGACGTGCCAAGACTCACTGCAAATTCACGCGGGAAGCGCGACCTTTAACTACGAGTTGGCCGTGCAAGATGGCCGCGCCGTCGTCATGCCTCGCGATAGTGAGTTCAGCCTTCTTCCGCAAGATGTCGAGTTTAATCTCAGCGAGTGCGGCATGACGGGTGAGGCTCTCACCAACGGAATTGCCTTCGCCGAAGATTGGATCCTCGGCTACATGGACGGCAAAATCGGTGCTCTTGCCGATGGCTACATCGCTCCGCTTATCGAGGATATGCTCGACGGATTTCGCACGACGGGAAGCCTCTCATTGGCCTCCTACAGTGCAGAGCTAACCGATCTCGACCTTGAGAATAACGGCGTCTTTATTCGAATGGCGGCAGATGTCTCAGACAATTTCGCACCCGATGCCTGCATCGCAGAATTCGACAATGGCGGGCCTTCCGACTTTGGCGGCGCTCAACCAAACCTCTCGGAGACTGGAGCAAGCCACGCGAACCTCGCGCTAAACCTTGGCCTGGTAAACAAAGGTCTCTACACGATTTGGCGACGTGGGCTTCTCTGCCTTACCGACAATCACCTGCGTGCACTTGGCTTTGATCTCGATCTGGACAGCATCGGTGCGATGCTTCCAGGCTTTCCTGCCGGAACCGAAATTGGCTTCGACTTGAAGATGACGGATTACCCAAAGGTGATTCCATCCGCATCGGATAACGGCACCGTTACGCTAAAGATTGAGGGGCTGCTTCTCAACCTGCACGGCGACCGCCCAGATGGCAGCCGCAAAACCATGCATGCCGAGATCGACTTGGAAGCCACTGCAACGATCGGCATTGACCCAGGAAGCAACGCAATCTTCGCCAGCCTCGACGGCGCCGAAGTGACCCGCATGGTGATGGAAGACGAGCGCGATGTAACCGGCAACGGCTTTGATGTCGCTCGCATCCTGCAGATGCTTCACAACCACATTTTGCCCGACCTTCTTCACGAAGTTGGTCCTCTGCCTCTTACCGGGCCGGCCTTCTCCTTTGAGGGCTACGCCATCATTCTCCGCGAGCTAAAGACCAACGATGCGTTTCTAACTGCAGGCGTCGACCTCTTTGCCATTCCCGAAAACGACTTCAACGCTCCTGATACGCAGATTGTCGAGTACCCAACCGGTCCGGTAAATCCGCAAACAGCCGAGATTCGCGTTACGGGAACCGATGCAGAGATTCCTTCAGAACTTCTCCAATACACCCTCTCGGTCAATGGCGAGGCGCAAGTGCCAAGCTTCATGCAAACCTTCAAGATTGGCGAGATGGGCGAGACGGCCACGTACCAAGTTTCTGTTGCCGCATCGGACCTAAGCGGAAACACCGACCCAACCCCCGATACCATCGAGCTTACTGTCGATGGCATCGTGCCTCACGTGGCGGTTGCCGGCGCTCGAACTCGCGAAGCTAACCAGGGCCCAGTCCCCGTCACTTGGACAATTAGCGATGACCTTAGCGCTGCATCCGACATGGAGGTGCGCCTCGAAGTCTACGTACTTGACGATCCAGCCGATGCACTCTCCGCTCGTCTCATCGAGACACAAGAGCTTGGCAAAGGCGCAACCAATGGCGTTGTCGAGCTCGCCCAAGTTGGTGGCGTGTACCGAGTTGAGATTCACGCAACCGACGAAGCGGGCAATGACTCGAAGTCTTCGCTCTTGCTCACCATTCCTTCAAAGGGTGGCTGCTCGGTTGGCGGTGCGACGGGCGCTGGAAACATGAGCCTGCTGCTCCTCGCTCTCGGCGCCTTGGCACTTCGCCGCCGCCGCGAAGATCAAGCGTAAGCGTAAGCGTAAGAATTACTCTGGCACGTTGCGCTCGCAAATAAAGCGAGTGCTGCGCGAGCATTCGCGGTCATCCCAGCTTCCTGTGGCGTTATCGCTAAACACGCCGCAGTCTTCTCCGTTGTCGTTGTTTGGCTCGCCACCTCGCCACAGCGCAAAGAGGCCACCTACGGCAACACCATTCGCGCGCCCTTGCCAAAACTCGGTGCCGTCGCGCCACAACCATGTGTTCTCGAGAACGCTATCGCTGCCACCGTGCGAGGCTACGACTTTGCTGCCAAAGGCGACCACCCGCTGGTCCGAGATCCACTGCTGCTCGGCCAGGTCGTCAACGCGAACCAAGTGCATATCCTGTGCTTCACAAGCCAGCGTCGCCGCTGCAAAGTTGAGCCCCTGATCACAGAAGAGGTAGGACGCCTTGCCATTGTGCTGCGGGCTGCACAAGTTTGGACAGCCTTCTACAGTTGCAGGATTGCAGTCGTTATCAATGCCATCGCAAAGCTCGGTGCCATCTGGATTGTCTCGAGGGTCGGAGTCGTTGCAGTCTAGATTGTTCGCAACAAAGCCCGCGGGAGGCTCACAATCGACAGCGATAAAGTCCGGGTCCCCGAAGCCATCGCCATCGGCGTCTCCATAATAGGTCGTCGAGTTTTGGGCAGAACAAGCGGCGTCTGGAGCAATCGCCGCATCGATGCGCAAATTTGCATCGGTGCCAGTAGGAGCATCACCTCCGCAGCCGAGTGCAAGGCCAAGGGCGATGGTGAGTGTGGCGCGCATCTCAGCTTTGAAGATAGCATGGGGCTTTCTATCTCGACGTCTTCAGATCGGGTACGTTGGCTGTATGCACGCGCGCTCTACGGCTCTGGGTATCTTAAGTTTGCTTGCTCTCGGCTGTGGTGAAGACGATCCTGGCATCTCGTTTTCAAAAGACATCGCACCGATCTTCGAAGGTCGTTGCAACATTTGCCATCATCCAACCTCTGCAGTTGGGCACGAGTTCACAGTCGCATTTGATCCAGAGCGCGGTGTGGTCAATCGCGTAAACTCGTGGGCAGCGGAGCACCCATCGCCCTACGAGCTGATTGTCGATCCGGGCAACCCTGCGAATAGTTCTTTAGTGGGCAAAGTCGGAGAGACGCCAATAGACCCGGCTGTGGATGGCAACAACATGCCGTACGCAGTTCCGTATCTTGAGGACGCCGACATCGCAAAGGTGGAAGCCTGGATTCTTGCGGGGGCAAACGATGATGCGACCTTCGACGATGTCGCAACGCTCTTTGGAACCGAGATTACGTTGGGGCGCGCCTCGGGCAGCTGCACCTACTGTCACTACCCAGATTCGCCAACCGGTCTAAGCGTGCTCGACGTCTTTGATCCGGTCGAGGGCATGGTTGGTGTAGAAGCGAGTTCTGGCGGCACCTTGGTCGTTCCGGGAGATCCCGCCAATAGTGTGCTTATGAAGCGTTTGCGAGGCGAAGATGGTGCGCGCATGCCACTGCACTTCACACCGCTAAGCCCAGAAGAAGTTCAGAAGATTGTCGATTGGATTGTTGTCGGCGCGCCCAACAATTAGGTAAGTCGTTTTCGGTTGTGTCTGCTGCCAAACTACGAGAGGGTCGCCGGGCTGTGACCAAGGCTGAAGCCAAAGCGGAAGCGAAGCGCGATCAACGTCGTCGCGAGATCCTCGATGCAGCAAAAGGTCTCTTTGCTGAGCGTGGGTTTCACTCTGCGTCCATCAGCGAAATCATCAAACGCGCTGGCATCGCCCGTGGCACCTTCTACCTCTACTTCAACAGCAAGGATGCGGTCTTCGAGTCCATCCTCGAGTTGGCGATTCAAGAGTTGCAGGTGCGCATCATCGGCGTCGACGTAGAAGAGGGTGCGCCGCCACCCGCGTTGCAGCTCAATCAAAACGTGAGCCGCGTGCTTGCCTACATGCTTTCCGACAGGGCACTCATTCGACTGATCCTCGCTCACGGTCTGCCACCCGATGCGCCGATGGCCATGCGAGTCGACGCATTTTTTGCCCATGTCGAAGAACTCATCGCGAGCTCGCTTAGCTACGGAATGAGTGTCGGAATTGTGCGCACTTGTAACGCTTCACTTACAGCTGCTCAGATTCTTGGCTCAGTTCGAGGGGGCATGCGTCACCTGATTCAGGCTCACGAAAGCTTTGATGTCACTGAAGTTGCTTCTCAATTGATCGATTTTGCACTCCACGGAGTGATCGTTTCTGACCTCACAAGAAGCTAACTGTTTGAAATCACGCGTTTCATTGTAGGAACAAGTTCTTGACTGACATGTCAGTCTAGTTCAAAGTTCACCTCAATTCCGGCTCCTAGACTGACGTGTCAGTCTACGACCACCACCGAGGTTCCAAACTACATGGCTGAAATCAAACTCTACATCGGCATCGACATTGGCTCCACGACCGCAAAGACCGCCGTCGTCGACCCCAAAACCAAAGACATCATTTGGTCTAAGTACGTCCGTCACGAGACCAAGCAGCCCGAGTTTACTCGCGACCTGCTCGTTGAAGTCTGCGAACAATTTCCCGACATCAAGCACGACGAGATGCGCGTCTTTATGACGGGTTCAGGCTCGGGACCAATCGGCCCGCACGTCGGCGCAAAGTTTGTACAAGAGGTGAACGCTGTCACGATGGCAGTTGAGCATCTTCATCCCGATGTAGGCAGTGTGATCGAGCTTGGCGGTCAAGATGCCAAGATCATCATGTTTAAGGAAAACACTGAGACTGGTGACAAGCAGAGCACCACCTCGATGAACGATAAGTGCGCCTCCGGAACCGGTGCCACCATCGACAAGTGTTTCATGAAGGTCGACATGCCTCCCGAGGAAATCTCGGAGCTTGTTTTCGACCCAACCAAACTTCACCACGTAGCTGCAAAGTGCGGCGTCTTCGCCGAGACTGACATCGTCAACTTGGTGAAGAGTGGTATCCCGCGCAACGAGATCATGTGTTCGCTTGCCGACGCAATCGTGAGCCAGAACCTCAGCGTTCTTACTCGCGGAAACACTCTTAAAGCACGTGTACTTCTTCTTGGCGGACCAAACACCTACCTGCCATTCTTGCAGCAGTGCTGGCGTTTGCGCATCCCAGAAGCATGGGAAGAGCGCGGCTACGATTACCCGAAAGACGTCCCGCTCGACGAGCTTATCTACGTTCCCGAGAACGCCGATCTCTACGCAGCGTACGGCGCGGTTCTCTTTGGCATGTACGAAGAAGCCGAAGTTGGCACCTACCGTGGTCTCGAGCCACTCACCCAGTTCATCGAGTTTGGTCGCAAGGCACAACTCGGAGCGAGCGCAGGACCTGGACTTGTTGGCGAAGAGGTCGAGCGCGACACCTTCCTTGAGAAGTACATCACCCCATCGTTCACCGATGCAGTGCTTCAGCCGGGACAAGTGGTCCGCGGCGCAATCGGCCTCGACGGTGGTTCAACCTCATCGAAGATCGTCTTTGTCGATGAAGATGGCGTCATCCTTAAGAAGGTCTACCAACTCTCCAAAGGCAACCCGATTGTCGATATGCGAGAGATGTTCACCGAACTTCGCACATGGGCTACCGACCAGGGCGCAACCCTCGATGTCGTGGGCTTTGGCGTAACGGGCTACGCCGGCGACGTTATGGAGAAGGCGCTACTCGCCGACGCCAACATCGTCGAGACCGTCGCTCACATGATGAGCGCCAAGCACTACTTCCCCGACGTCGAAGTCATCTGCGACATCGGTGGGCAGGACATCAAAGTTCTGTTCATGCAGCAGGGCGACATCAAGAACTTCAAACTCTCCAACTCCTGCAGTGCTGGTAACGGCATGCTTCTGCAAGCCATGGCTGCGCAGTTTGGTGTTCCAGTTAAAGAGTACGCAGGACACGCATTTGATGCGCGCCTCTCTCCGAAGTTCTCTTACGGCTGCGCCGTATTCCTCGACTCGGATCGAGTGAACTTCCAAAAAGAAGGCTACGGCCGCGACGAGCTTCTCGCCGGACTTGCTCTTGTTCTTCCTAAGAACATTTGGCAGTACGTTGTGCAGATTCCTCGTATGGCTGAGCTTGGCAAGAACTACGTTCTTCAGGGCGGTACGCAGCACAACAAGGCAGCTCTCAAGGCTCAGGTCGACTACATCGAAGAGCGCGTTCCCGGTGCTGTTGTCCAGGTGCACCCACACTGCGGTGAAGCTGGCGCAATTGGCGCAGCCATGGAGGCTCTCCGAATTGTTGGTCGCCGTGGCAGCTCAACCTTCATCGGTCTCGACAACGCCATCGACATCACCTTCACGAGCACAAACGACGAGACCACCAAGTGTGATTTCTGTCCAAACAACTGCTCGCGTACCTTCATCGATACCAACACTCCAACCGGCCAAACGGCTCGCTACATCAGTGGCTTCTCTTGCGAGAAGGGCACCGTTGAGGATTTGGACGCACTTCGCTTGCTCAACGGCGTTCGCCGCGACCGCATGAAGGTCTACCCAAACCTTGTCGACTTTGAGGCAAAGCTTTGCTTCAAGCACTTCTACAAGCCAGAAGCACTTCCCGATCACGGTTCGGAAATAACCGACATCGAAGTAAAGCGCAGCCTTCTCGGTGCTGTTCGCCGCAAAGAGATTTCGCGGAAGTTCGCTCGCTCATCGGCAGAAGCTGTTGAGAAGCGCAAGAAGATCCGCATCGGGCTTCCTCGCGTACTCAACATGTGGTTCACCGGTCCTCTATGGCGCACCTACTTCGAGACGCTGGGAATTTCCAAGCGAAACGTTGTTTGGTCGGATGAGACATCAGAAGAACTCTGGCAAGCCGGCGGCAAGTACGGATCGATCGATCCCTGCTACCCAGGCAAAGTCTGCCAAGCACACATCCACAACTTGCTCTTTGAGCACCACGAGAAGAAGGCCATCGACATGATCTTCTTCCCTTGCCTTACCCACGTTCCAACCTACGTCGAGAACGTCATGGATACGGCATCGTGCCCAGTGGTTGCAGGAACTCCCAAAGTGGTTCGCTCGGCATTCACCAAGGAGACCGACTTCTTCGCAGAGCGCAACATCGAGTACCTAGACCCTGCAGTGTCACTCTCAGAGCCTCTTCGCTTTAAGAAGCTCATGTTCGACGTCTTTGGCGAGCGTCTCGGTGTTACCGAGGACGAGAGCGATTGGGCGATGGACCAAGGTTGGAAAGCCCTTGGCGAGTACGACAAGCAAATGGAAGAGCGCGGTCGTCAAATCCTCGACGAAGTCGAATCGGAAGATCGCATTGCACTTCTTATGATCGGTCGCCCGTACCACAACGATCCGGGCCTTAACCACGACGTCTTGGAAGAGTTCCAAGCTCTTGGTTACCCGATTCTCTCAATGCGTTCGATTCCAAAAGACAAGGAATACCTCGCTAAGTACTTCGACGAAGACCTTCGCAAAAAGCACATCGATTCTCCGCTCGACATCAATGATGTTTGGCCAGAGAACTACAGTGTCAACTCGGTGCAAAAGGTTTGGGCCGCGAAGTTCGCTTCTCGTCACCCTAACGTCGCGGTTCTCGATCTCTCGAGCTTTAAGTGCGGACACGATGCGCCGACCTACGGTCTCATCGATAGCATCACAGCTGCTGCAGGTACTCCGTACTCGGCACTGCACGACATCGACGCAAACAAGCCTTCTGGCTCAATCAAGATTCGCGTCAAGACCTACGGCTACACACTCATGCTTGCCAAAGAGAAGCTTGAGGATGAAGGTAAGAAGAAGGCTGAACTCAGCCTCTCGCTTGTCACAAAGAAACTAGAACTCATGGAGCAAATTCGAGCGCAAATGGAGGCCAAAATGGGCGTCTCCGATCAGGCTCTCGAAGCAAAAATCGCGGAACACCGCGAGCTTCTCAACTCAATGACCCCGAAGGCTTCTGGCCGTCAGCTAAGCGTTCTCTCCTAGTACCGATAAGGCAAAAATCATTATGAACGAACAAGAAATCACTCCAGACTTTGACGCCAACTTCGAGGCAAACCTCGCTGCTAAGCTCGCCGAGTTCGAATCGCAAGAGCGCTCGCGCCTAGGCCTTAAGTCCGAAAAAATCGGTCACTGGGACGACAAGGTACCTAGCGGATTTACACGCAAGCAGCGTGAGCACACCACCATCCTCGTTTGTGGCCTTACTCAGGCTCACGACTTTTTCATCCAATCTGCCCTTGGTGGACTTGGTTACAAAGTCGCTCCAATGGATGTTCCAAGCAACGCCGCACTTCAGTACGGCCGCGAGTTTGGTAACCGCGGACAGTGCAACCCAACGTACTTCACCGTTGGTAACCTCATTAAGCACCTCACGGAGCTTCGTGAAGGTGGCATGTCTAACGAAGACATCATCAAAAACCACATCTTCCTAACGGCTGGCGCTTGCGGTCCTTGCCGCTTCGGCACCTACGTCACCGAGTACCGCAAGGCACTTCGCGATGCAGGCTTCGAAGGCTTCCGCGTCATGCTCTTCCAACAGACCGGTGGTCTCAAGCAAGCAACAGGCGACGAAGTCGGCCTCGAGCTCAACCCAGAATTCTTCTGGGGCGTCATCCGCGCCATCTTCATCGGTGATGCACTCAACGCACTTATGTACCGCGTCCGTCCTTACGAGGTCGTTCCCGGTTCTACCGACAAGGCTGTTGCCGAAGCCAAAGACATCGTCTCTAAGGCATTCCACGATCAGAAGGGCCTTATCCAGGCCGTCTACAAAGCTCGCAAGATCATGGGCGCTGTCAAAGTTGACCGCACCCGCGTTGTCCCCAAGGTCGGAATCATTGGCGAGTTCTGGGCAATGACCACCGAGGGTGATGGCAACTACGGCATGCAGCGCTTCCTTGAAGGCGAAGGCGCCGAGGTTGACATCCAAGTTGTAGCCGCATGGCTCCTCTACATGCTCTGGCAAGCACAGTACGACACCAAAGAGCGCTCAGGCCTCCGCGGTACTGATGGCGACAAGAGCAAGTTCAGCCTCGAAGGCGTCGACGTTCGCAAGAAGCTTGCGACTCTCTTCGTAGCCGACAAGGGTCTTCGCCTCTTCTTCAAAGGCATCTCTCACGCTGTGGGTCTTCGCGGTTTCCAACTTGCCGATATGGACAAGCTGGCCGACGTTAGCCACGCGTTCTACGACAACAACCTCCGCGGCGGCGAAGGCCACATGGAAGTTGGCAAGCTCATCCTCAACATCGCGAAGACGAAGGTCAACATGACCCTCAGCATCAAGCCTTTCGGCTGCATGCCTTCGAGCTCGGTGTCTGATGGTGTTCAGTCGATGATCACCGAGATGTACCCACAGGGCATCTTCCTTCCAATCGAGACCAACGGCGACGGTGCCGTCAACGTCTACAGCCGCGTGCAAATGCAGCTCTTCAAGGCCAAGCAGATTGCTCAAAAAGAGGTCGATACGGCCCTTCAAGAAGCTGGCATGACCATCGAAGACGTTAAGGCATTCCTTGCCAAGAACCCAAAGATGAACCACGCGTTCCACAAGAGCCCGCACGTCTACGGATGTACAACGGCAGATCTCGTTCACGAGATTGGGCTCATCAAGAACAAGAAGGTTGGTCTTCGCTCTAAGGTTAAGAAAGTTCTTAACTGGCGCAAGGACGCAGACAATCTTGCCATCGTTGCAAAGATTGCTGCAGCAAAAGCTGAGAAGGCAAAGAGCCACAGCGCTGTTAAGAAGGTCGAAGAAGTTGATGCTGTTGAAGGTGGACGTCCACCAGTCCCCAAAGGACGCACTCAGCTCAACGTGCTTTAGCAAATAGGCGCCAACTTCGTTTGGTGCCTATTTCCACCGCGTTTGGCCAGGGCCAAACGCGGTCTGTTTCGTGCCTGCGGCGCATTAGTTAATTGGTGCCAACTTCGTTTGACGCCAATTAACAACGCGTTTGGCTTAGGCCAAACGCGGGTGTTTCGTGCCTTCGGCACTGTGGTCTAGCGCTCCGCACGAGACTTTGACCGGGGCGGCTGAAACGCGTGATTGGCGCCGATGTGATCGGCGCCAATTTTGATTTTACAAGCTGTTTTGTTCTGCAAACAGCGCTATACCGCTTTCTAGGAAGCAAGCTTGTGCTCTGGTTCTTAGAGCGCTGGTTCGACGAGATAAGAACTCTACCGAGGATATGACTATGGGAATCACGAAATTTGTAAAGCAACAAGCAAAGCGCGGTGCTTCGATTGCCGGCAAACACGTTGTCAACGGGCTCAACCGAGTCGATGAGCTTGGTGGCGAGATGCGTGATTACCTGCTTGAGCGCGAAGACGCTCCTAAGCTTCGAGCTCTCGGTGTTCGCCTCGCCAAGCTCGGCGGCGTAAACTTAGAAGACCTCTCAGGTCCCTCAGAGTACGAGCAGGAGATCGCAGCAGCGTCTGCAGCAGCTCCTCCTCCGACCGCAGAAGCCGTTGCAAGCGCCGAGAAGACCGGCCCAGGAGACGCGGATATCGCGGCTCAGGTGTACGGCAAGCAGTCTTGTCCTTGGACAGGGCGCGCTCGCACCGCACTCAACGAAGCTAAGGTCGACTTTGACTTCATCGAGCTAGACGACTCGGAAAACGCCCACTGGGAAGGCAAGCTCAACTCGCAAACTGGGCAAAACACGGTTCCCTACGTATTTCTCCGCGGCGAATTTGTTGGGGGCTTTAACGAGCTAAGCGAAGTCGTTCGCCTAGGCCAACTCGAGTACCGGACCCTCTCGGCAGAAGACCGCGCAGCAGCAGATGCCGCTCGTCCCCACGCTGCAGTTGAGATTGCTTCTCGCACTGAGACACCAGCCTGAGTTTGTGCTTGAACTCCCTAGCCCATCGCGATAAATGAGTCGCGATGAGTGATTTGCGGGTTCTTGGCGGGGGTGCAGAAGCCTTCGGTGCAATTTTGCGAAACATCGCAAATGCGCGAAACCGTATCGAAATTCATGCGTTCCTTTGGTGTGACGACAACACCGGGAACAAGCTCGCAACCGCGCTCTTAGAGGCTGCCGAGCGCGACGTTACCGTCGTCATCCACAAAGACCGGGTGGCTGCTGTCTACGAACTTTCCGGAGGCAACAACCAGAGCTTCTTTCACAAAGAAGCCAAGCGCGGTGAGAAGTTTGCTGCCTGGGTGCTCGAGCGCACCTACTTAGGCAAAGACAAGGATCGCAAGGCTCGCAAACGCCAACGGCCCAACGCTCTTGTCGACCAACTTGTCGCTCACCCAATGGTCACTGTGGCCTACGACGATAAACGCTTTGATCACTCGAAGATGTTTATCTTCGACGAAGAGATTCTTGTGCTTGGAAGCATGGGCATTGGCGATGATCATCACGATGAGTGGATCGACATGATGATCGAAGTCACCGGTACCCAGCACGTCGAGCGACTTGCCAAGCGCATGGCGGGCGAAGTCGAGTTTGACTCGAGCCGGCGCGTCGACTTCTTGCTTCACAATCAGGCCTCGCACGAGAAGAAGACCTGCCCGATGCTTAACGAGCGGCTCGGGCTTATCGAAGCTGCAAAGACTTCGGTTGTTATCGAGATGGCCTACCTTGGCGATCCGAGATTTACCAAGGCGCTGATCAATGCAGTCAATCGCGGTGTCGCCGTGACGCTTGTGACCGGGCGCGATGTAAACGTTCTGCGCTCGCTCGGCCGCGCCACGCTTGCAAAGATTCTTAAAAGCACTGGGGCTCCCGAGCACCTCTGCATCATCCTGCACCCGCGAATGGTTCACGCCAAAATGGTGGTTGTGGATGGGCGCTACTCCGACGTTGGCTCTGCGAACTTTACCAAGCTAAGCCACGGCGTTTACGACGAAGTAAACGTCTACATCGACGACGTCGACCTCGCCAAAGCCCTTACCGACCACGCCTTCTCGCATCGCGAAGACGGCGAAGTTGTGCAAGGGCCGCTCTCCTACAAAAAGTGGGTGAGCCAAGTCGAGCGCGCGACAGTTGCGTACCAGTCGCGCAACGGCGCGTAGGGCGCTGATCTGGGCGCTTCGGCGCTCGATACGACCCTGTCTTCGGCCGCTGCCGGGTGGGAACCCAATGATGTGATTCAAGCGCTGATCGACTCGATTTGCGCGCCGCACGACTACGGGGCCTACGAGGCAACGCACAATGCAATCTGGAGCTTTGGGGCGCAGTCGCTAGCGCCAGCCTTAGCTTTTGCGCTGCCCGGTTTTATTCGGCGCATGGATAGAGTTGGTCGCTTTCTCTGCCCACTGGCCGGCTGGGCTCAGAGCGCCTACCTCGAACCGTTCTCACGTGCGCTTGGCACGCTATCGAAGAAAGACCAAGCGGCCGTTATCGCCTGGGTGCAGAAGGAAGAAAGCGAGGGCTACTTTGAAGATGTTCCCGGCCTGATTCGACCGAGCTCATAGATCGCTTCGCCCGCGCCGAAGTGTTCACAGCGCGCTACGCCCGGCGCTCGACACTAAGAAGTCTTCCGGCTGCCGAGATGCGGAAGGTAAAGAGCCCATGCACGCCATCTCGGGTGACATGCGCCCTTAGCGCGCTGGCCGGAAGCACGACACTTCGGCCATCGATGGCGGTTGCCTCTACGTTGGGCACGCCGCGGTAGTGCCGCTGAAACTGCTCTGCCGAGATGTTGAGCCGAATGATGATTTCGGTGGCTCTCGTTGCGCTTGCCATACCCACACCCTGGGTATCGGCCAAAGGTTGGCTAGGCTTGAGCTCTACTCGTTGCTGAAAACCAGCGAGGGCCTGCACAGCGTTTGGGCGTCCAAGAACGGATCGTCGTCGAGCAGAAGAAGGCGCGCCTTGTTCCCAGGAGCTATCGATCCCAGGCCCGAGAATCCAAAGAACTCTGCGGGCGCTGCGGTCATGGCGCGAAGAATTTCTTCGTTCGCAAGCCCGGCCGATTGCATCGCGACAATCTCGGGACAACTGATGCCCGCCTCGCGGGTATTGCCCAAGTCGGTGCCGTACAAGATTGTCGCTCCGGCATCACGCAGGGCAAGCAAATTGTCTTTGGTGGCTTGGGTACTGCCAAAGGCCGTAAGGGTGGAGATGACCGCGCGATTGGACCATAGCTGCACGGTCTCGTTGCTCATTGGCTGAATCGGCGTATGCGCGAGGATGTCGGCTCCAAGCCGAGCAGCAGTGGCAGCGTCTGCATCACTAAGGGCATGGACAGCTACCAGCAAGTCGCGCCGCTTTGCCTCGGTCACAAGGTATTGCAGCAGTTCTTCGTCCAGGTCGGGGCCAGCGCCAAGTGAGAACTTTACCAACCGAGCTCCAGCATCTTGGAGGCGAGCGAGCGCTTCGTCGATTCCAGGCTTGCTGTCCACTTCCAAGCCGTAGCCGTCTTGGCCCCAAGAGCGAGTTGGGTAGCCGCCGATGGCTGTGAGCATAGGCCCGGCCGAGAGCAGGTCAAGGCCCTTGGCTGGCGCGCGCAGAGGCAAGGGAGCTGCAAGGTCGACCGCACCTGCGATGCCGGCCTTCACCATCGCCTCACCGACGGGCAGGTATGCAAGATGTACGTGGCTATCGATAATACCGGGCACAAGGTAGCGCCCGTTTGCATCGATGCTATCAGAATTGTTCGTAGGAATGCTCGGGCCCACCTCGGCAACGAGCCCGCCTACGATCAAAATTTCGATGGGAGCTCCGCCGGGAAGTCGCGCATTGCGAACGACTACGCTGCTCGTTGGCGTGGCGCTCTTAAACTCGGGTGCTGGGCTTGTGTGGCAAGCCAGCGGCGAGGCGCCTAGCAGCGTCACAAGAAGCACCAAGAGCGGCTGCCAGGGCAGGTGTCTGCCAATTGGGCTGCCCTTGGGTTGAAACGTCGGCGCGGGCATTGCTGATCAATACGATTCGCCTGCGCACTTGGATCACTTTAATCGGAGAAACCGTTTTCAGCGCCGAGCTTTGCCAAGCGGTTGTCAAAGCGATGCCGGAGGTGAGAGCGGTGTCATGCTTTGAAGCTCCCGCTAGTGGGCGCGAACCAAGACGTCGAGGGCGTGGTGCACCTGGTCGTCTTTGCGCACTTCGCGCGTCACCGTCTCGGCCTTCTCAATCTGCAGATCCGCAAGCATCGCTTCGAAGTCCTGCGGCCCAAAGAGGATGCTCGCGTCTTGCGGCCCGCCGATGCCTTCTTTGATGTTGCGGATGTCGTGACCGACGATGAGTAGCGTGCCGCCCGGGGCGAGTGCTTTCTTGGCAAGTGCAAGACTCGCTTGCATTTGCTCGCGCGGAAGGTGCAGGTAGAGGTAGAGGATAAGGTCGTAGGTGCCATTGATGTCGGTTGTGGCGTCGGCGACGCGCCAGTCGATGTTGGCGCCAACTTCGGCGCTGCGAGCACGCGCTTTTTCAATCGCCACCGGCGAGAAGTCAAAGGCGGTAACGTCCCAGCCAAGTTCGGCAAGCCAAAGCGCGTTGCGACCTTCGCCGCAAGCGACGTCCAGTGCGCGGCCCGGGGCAAGCCCGGTCACTTCGCTTGCGAGAAATTGATTTGGCCCCGCCGACCAAACCAATTTCTTCTCTTGGTATCGCTTGTCCCAGTCGTCGCTATTCATTGGGCGATTGTAGGCCGAGCCCAAGGCCACGGGAACTGTGAGAAACCGCAGTTCAACAATGTTGGGCGAGAAACCGCAGCTCAAGAAACCGCAGTCCAAGAAACCGCAGCTCAAGAAACCGCAGTCCGAGAAACCGCAGTCCGAGAAACCGCTGTGCTGGTTCGAAGGTTATTGCCGCAAGTGAATCTTGCCGACGCCGGCGCTCACTTCGCCGATAACTGCCGCGGTAAGGCCTGCAGCCTTGCACGCTGCCACGAGTTGGCTTGCCTCGTTGCTTGATAGCGCAAAGAGCAGGCCGCCGGAGGTCTGGGCATCGCTTAAGATTTCTTGGTCGATGCTTGTGATCGCATCGTCGGCGGTGAGGACGTCCTCCAAGGTGGCGAGGTTGCGTCGGCTGCCGCCAGGCACAAAGCCCGCTTTGGCAAGCTCGTAGGTGCCGGGCAAGATCGGGATGCTCGAGAGGTGCAATAGCGCGTCGAGGTCGCTGCTAAGAACTTCTCGCAGGTGACCAAGAAGGCCAAATCCGGTTACGTCGGTGCAGGCGTGGATGTCAAAGGCCATGGCGGCTTCGGCAGCGGCTTTGTTAAGCATCGACATTGAGGCAATTGCCGCATCGACAAAAGCGCTGTCGGCTTTTTGCGCGCGCATTGCGGTTGAAACAATGCCGGTGCCGATTGCTTTGGTGAGCACTAGGCTATCGCCAGGTCGTGCGCCAACGTTGCGCCAAATTTTGTCGGGATGCACAAAGCCGGTAACGGCCATCCCGTACTTTGGCTCGTTGTCGTCAATGCTGTGACCACCAACAACGCTCACGCCGCCTTCGGCAGCTTTGGCGGCGCCACCCTTAAGAATATCTCCTAGGGCCGAAAGTGGTGCCTTTGGATTGTTGCGAGGGTAGCCAACGATGTTCATGGCAATGACGGGGCGGCCGCCCATGGCATAGACATCGCTAATGCTATTGGCCGCAGAGATTTCTCCAAAGGCGTAGGGGGAATCGACGATGGGCGTGAAGAAATCGACGGTTTGAATGAGAGCGAGCTCATCCGAGATTTTGTACACGGCTGCATCGTCCGCTGTGCTGGTTCCAACAAGCACGGCAGAATCGGTAACGGGGGGCAAAGCGCTCAGCACCTGAGCGAGGTCCTTCGGACTCAACTTAGCCGCTCAACCACCGTGTTCGACGAGTGTGGTGAGGCGTATTTCTTCTCGACTCATAGCAGACCGCTCAATTCGCCACGAGTTTACAAGACTTTTGCTATCTCGCAGAGATTTAGACCCTTGCCCTGGGTGTTCCGTTCAACTTGAGGATGCTAACGCGAGCAACGAAGTGGACGGCAATCTTGGCGCTGGTGGCCGCAGGCGGATGTAGCAACGCCGAAGAGGCCCAGGGAGTCGACGCCAGCTACACCGAAGTCGTCTTTGAAGTGCCCGAGGGCTCGGGGCCCGAGCCTGCTGGGGAGGCCGGCAAGGAGGAGTGCACAACGTCGTGCTCCCTGGCCAAGCATCCGGTGCCACCCTACACTGAACTTGATTTTGAGATGGCGCGCGCAAAGTACGCCGCCACCAAAGACCCGGCCGCTGCCAGCGAAGGTCTTGAGACGATGCTCTTCTACGGAGCGCAGACCGAGGAGTTTCTTGGCAAGTTTGGCCATGGCGCGCTGTCCCAAGAGCACCAGCGTGTGCTGCGCCGCGAACTAAGCCGCACCGAAGCGCTGGTGACCCTGCGCTTGGTCGACGAAGAGGACGATTCGGTGCGAGCGGTCTACGGGCCCAACGCGGTTCCGATTGGCAAGAAGCAACACCTGGCCACCGTTGGCGATGGCCTCTTGGCGATGGAGTTTAACGGCACGGTCATGCGCACTGGCGTGAACTACTTGTGGTCTCGCTACTGAGTGGAGGCAGAGTACTTCGGTGCTGGACCGTGGTTCACGGTCATGAAAAGCGGAGACGACTGGCAAGTGCTTGATCACATCACGATGGGTGATGGCAAGACGCAATCGGCGGTCCGAGTGGAAATTAAAATGAGTTTGGAGAACGCAGAATGACGTCGAAACGAAACAGTGCCCTAGTCGCCCTCTTGGCGATAACCCTAGTAACAAGTAGTAGTTCGCAAACCGCCTTTGCCGACCCGTGTGGCATGGTGCCGCCGCCGCTGCAAATCGCCTCATCGCGGGCTATCGAGCGCATCGGAGTTCAGAAAACCTACGTTGCCTTCGACAAGGGCATCGAGACCATGGTCTTGCGACCCGGATTTCAGGGCAAGGTAGAAGAATTCGGAATGCTAATTCCCTTTCCCTCACCGCCAAGTGTTCGCAAAGTTGACGACAATATTTTTGCGCACCTAACCGCAGCAATCGACCCACCCGAGGTGATTGCCCGAGTGCAGCGCAACCGGCCATCTCGCCCGATGTCGAGAAGCTCCTTTGGTGCGCGTAAGAAAATGAGTACGAAATCAAGTGCCGATGCCGAGTCGAGCCTAAAGTTTGACGAAGTTCGAGTGGTGAGCCAGGAAGCGGTTGGCATGTACGAAGTGGCTGTCTTGGCCGCAGGCGGTACCAAGGCGCTGCAAACCTGGATGACCGATAACGGCTTTCGCTACCCCGATGGCATGGACGAGGTGGTTGCCGACTACGTGAAGAGCAAGTGGTTCTTTGTCGCCATCAAGACCCATGTCGGGCAAAAGGCCGGCGTGAATCCGCGCCCAGGCATGCGCCAGGCGATTTCAAAACGTCCCAGTGGCACAACCTTCAACGGCTATGTTCAGGCGATGGGCTTTCGCTTTCACACCAAGGAACTTGTGGTTCCTATGCGTCTCTCAGTCTTTAACGCCGAGGGCAACTCTCGCAATATTGTCTACGCGCTTACCGATGACCCTTCGAAGATCAGCGGGATTCCCGAAGGCTTTGTGAAGCGACAAGTGACTGGTTTGCGCTTGCACCAGAACGTCACCAATCCACTGCCCTTGCGGGTAATTGGCGGTACCAAGAAAGACCTTAACGCTTCGCAGATTGCCAACCTCCCAACGCTTCGCGATCCAACTCGTCACAATGGCTTGGCTCGCGAACTCTTTGCCGCCGACATGCTTGCCATGCGCAAAGGTCGGCTTGTGAACAAGCTAGAAGAGAAGGAAAAGGCGTTGCTTAACCTTGGTGAAGCCTTTGGAATGCGCGGTCGGGTGATCGATGACCTCAACCGAGCAGAGCTTAAGAAGCAGCGCGACAAGCTTGGCAAGCAGGCGCTTAGCAGCCTTCGCAAAATGACGCTTACCGTGATTGATGGCTCCTTTGATCGCAAGGTGCTCGCCAAGCAGAACCTTAAGTTTCAGAAGTACCGTATGGCGAAGGCGCAAAACACACCGAGCAACTACGACGCCAATCGCCAAGGGCCTGGCTTTAACCAGGGTGGCCAACTCTACCGATGGGAGCTTGCCTACCGCGATGATGAGAGCCTTACTCCGAGCATCGCAACCGCTGGTCTTGGTGGTGGTTCTGGCGGCAGCCCGCTTTGGCCCCTCGCAGGATTTCTTCTTATTGGCGGCGCTCTCTACATTGCTCGAAAGCGCCTTCACGGCGTCGCGATTGCGGCTCTCCTTGTTGTTGGAACCCACGGTGTTGCCGAGGCTCAGCACGCACAAATTGCGGTGGGCTCTTCAAACTCGCTAATCGCTGCCGCTAGGAATAGTTCGGATCCAATCAAGCAGGGCAATGCGATTTTGGAGCTGTCTAGGAAAGGCACTTCCGAGGCTGACGTTGCGTTGGCAGACATTGCCTCAAACGGCAAGTACTCGCTTCTTGTGCGGAGCTGGGCTGCTGCCGGGCGCATGCAAATGGCGACCACGATCACAGCGCTGCGCAGCCTAGAGAACCTAACGCGCAGCTTTCCTGCGACGCGTCGAACGTGGACAACGCACTTGGCGGAACTTGCCAGGCAAGGCGGACCAGACGAACTCTTCTCGCTGGTTGCTAGCGTTCCCGAGATGCGCGCCGAGTTACAAGGAGAGCTCGCAGCGCTGCCAGCCAAGACGCTGTTAAACGCCATGCTCACCTCGTCAAACCAACAAGTTCGCCAGCAGTCGGCGTCGTACTTGGGAACAAAAGGCAAGGGCACTGCTGCTCTCGTTGTTAGCGCCCTTCGCTTTGATAAAACGGCTAAGAAAACTCCCTGGAGCGGTGGCGCGCTCTACCTTCCCAACGCGACGTGGAACAAGAAGGAAGCGACTGCGGTTGCCAACCATCTTCTTCGTTGGATGCTCTGGGCCGAGAAGAATGGCGACCAAGCCACGATGCGCATTGTTGGCAACAATCTTCGCACGCCAAGTATCGCTGCGGCGGCCGGCTACACCGTGAGCACCAATGGCCCTGCGCTCTTTACAACCGAGTACTGGCTTGGACTATGGACCAAGAGCTTTGGCTCCAAAGCGGCGGAAAGCGCGATGCGGGCTGTGAAATAGCCCTAGACCGCGCGATCCCCGATCAATCTATCTGCGCGGCGCGCTAGTTCGATGCTGCGAAGTGTCGCTTTAACTGCAAGAAGTGCTTCTCGAAGACGTGAAACGAGACGAAGGCTAAGAAGAACACTAAGGCGCTTGAAACGATAAAGTAGCCAAGGGCAACCGCAACGGAAGCAGGTTGCCCTTGTTGCATGTTGGACATGAGCGGAAGACCAAGCAGTTGGTGAAGAGGCTTGTGAATGACGTAGGCCGCATAGCTGTAGGTGCCCATCTTGCGAAGCGGTGCCCAGCAAAGCGCGCGGGCGAGCCAATCGCCCTTTTCTGTCGAGCTATTGGCGATGTCGAGCACAAAAATGGCGCCGATGATCGCAAAGACGGTGTAGCCAAACGTCTGAGAGAGAAGCCCAACCCGCGGTGCTCCTTTGGTCGCGACAAAGGTTACGACGGTGGCAACGAGCAAGAGAATGCGAACCTGAGTGCGCCGCTCTGAGAGAAGTTCTAAGATGTTGGCGTTGCGCAGGCCAAGTGCAGCAAGGGCTCCGAGTGCAATGGCATCGATGCGGCAGATGGTGAACTGATACGCCGCTTCTACCGGGAGATCGAGCATGCGAATGCCGATGCGAGTTGCCAGCGCTACCGCTGTGAGCCCCAAGCAAAACCGCATGAGCCCGCGCTTGCTAAGCACATAGACAATGACCGGCCACACCAGATAGAACTGCTCTTCGACGGCAAGCGACCACATATGTGGGTAGAGGCCGACTTCGTGCCCCATTGGAGCTGCCCAGTTTGAAAGATAGCTCCACAGCCAAACCTGATTCTCGGAGCCCGAGAGGTGTTGGCCTGTGACGAGTGGGTAGACGAGAAAGCCGAGGGCTAGGGATAGGTAGTAGAGCGGGAAGATGCGCACAGCTCGGCGCCCAAAGAAGCTTCGAAAGTAGTTTGCCGAATCTTTGGTGTTGAGCAGGATGTTGGTGATGAGAAAGCCGGAGAGCACGAAGAAGAGCTGAACTCCGACCCAGCCGAAATTGAGAATCAGCTCGGTCGCCTTCGCCGCCGCGCCCTGGGTGTTGTCCAGCAGGTTGAAGTTGTGGGCCAGCACCATCAAAATGGCGAGACCACGAATCCCGTCCAATGCAGGCACGTGCCGAGTTAGGCGATCACGCGTGGCGACCGGGCTAATGGTTTCAGCGGGTTGCTGTGTGTCTGCGTGTGGCAAGCAACGTTCTTTTGAGCAATCGCTGTGCCAGTATTTACGGCTACCTACGAGCCTACTTTGGAGAGGCTTGGAGCGCTAACTAGCGAACTTCTATGGGAGCACGAGGATGGAGACCCTAGGACCAACTGTCACACGGCTACTCAAGGCGCCGGAGATCCGGACAAGTTTGTCAGCCTGCAAGACGCTCCAGGGCCGTGAACATCCTTAAGCACAGCGGCCAGGCACAGCCGCCCGGGCACAACGCCAGTCCCGCGCCCGCGCCGAACGCCCGCGCCCGCGCCAAACGCCCGCGCCCGCGCCAAACGCCCGGGCCGCGCCCAGCGCTAAAAAGAGACTTTCCGAAATTCTCTTGTTGTCCAGGTAGCACTTCCGTCGCCTACTAGATCCAAGTGCATTCGAGCGTCGCAAACCTGCCAGAGAGTCCCGAGGAGCTTGCCAAGCTCGCTTTGAAGGACGGCGACCGGGACACCGCTTTGACACTGCTTATGGAAACCTACGGCGAAGAGATCTACCGTCATTGCCGACAGGTGGTTGGCGATAGCGACGTTGCCGCCGATGTTCATCAGACGGTCTTCGTGCAGGCCTACCGCGACCTAACGCGCGAGCGAGTTTCCGAACTTGGCTCTACGCCATCGCCCGCCACCGCTGCCTGGATGCACTAAAGCTGCGTCGTCGGCGCCGCTTGCGATTCTTGCTTGGCGTTACCACGATTGACCGCCCCGATCCCACGCCCGATGTACGCGCTCGCATGGTGCGCAATGCGCAAAGTGCAGCGATGGATCGGGCACTCGAGCGTTTGAAACCCGAAGTTCGCATTGCCGTCTTACTTCGATACCGCGAAGACATGAGCTTTGAGGAGATGGCAGAAGTTTGCGGAGAGCGCCCGGCAACGCTTCAAGCGCGGGTTGCCCGTGCGCTGCCCAAGCTTCGCAAAGCCTTGGAGAGGGAAGAGGAGTCCGTATGAGTCTCAGTGAAAACCAGGCCATCGAGCGCATTGCGAATTCGGGGCGCGAAGAGAAGCCTGAGGACGGTTGGCAGGCTGCGGTCTTTCGCACGATTCGCAACGAGGCGCCGCCCGTGCGTCTTCGCCTTGTCACACAATCTGCGCGGGACGTGCGAGTTTCACACTCCGCTCGGCGTTCGCTTCTCTTTGGCGGGCTCACGTTCGCCGCTGTGATCTTCGCATTCTTCTTAGTACTCGATCAGCGCCCGGACGATCGTATTACCAAGCGAACTGCCGCAATTGCCATGGTTGTCGATTTTATCGAGCTCGAATCGGAGATGGCCAATGCACTTGCCGAGATGGACATCACAGAGGCTCGGATGGATCTTGCGTTTCGCGAGTTGCAGAAGTCGCAACCAGCACTGCGGCACTCGCAACCAGCACTGCGGCACACGCAGCCAGCACTGCGGCACACGCAGCCAGCCTTTCCCCGCATCTCGCCGGTGCTCATCGATGATCAAGTGCCGCAACCGTATCGCGCCAAGGATGTGCCTAGACTTCTCGACAAGAGCCCTATGAACCGCAAGAAGACGAGTGCCATTGCCATGCCTTGTGGCGATGCCGGTGATCTCTCGTGCGAGAGATAAACGAGCTTTCTTTGCAAGAACGATGTTGTGAACGACGTGGTTGTGTCGCCTACCCAACATGACCACGCAAGACTCGTCCGTACTCTTTGCCCTAGATGAATTGCGAGCGCATGAGCGACAGCGAGTTGATGAGGAATCGGAGAAGACGAGGCAACGTGCCGAAGTCGCGCGCCGCCAAGCAGCGGTAGCAGCGGAACGTCGTCTCGAGGCTAAGAATAATGCTGAAGACCTGATTCGACTAAGAGAGCAGCTAGAGCAAACCGCAGCCGACCGCGTGGCCTTGGAGCAGAAGCTACACCGTTTAGAGGTAGTTGCTCGCAAGCCGCCGCCGCCGCCGCACGTTCCGGCTCCAATGCACATCGTCACCCAAAGCAAATCGCATCATCTGCTGTGGACTGCGACACTGCTGCTGTCGTGCCTTGGCGTTTTTGTAGCCACATACACGTCGCCCGAGGCCCAGGCACCGGTTCAGACGCAGGTGGCCAATGCATCCGATTGTCCCGAGCCCGCACCAGAACCACCGACCAATCGCTCTGCCAACTCGGAACAAGCAATCGACAAAGCCGCGCCTCCGAAGGCCTCGCCTCCCGAAGCCTCGCCTCCTGAAGTCTCGCCTCCCGAAGTCTCGGCTAGCAGCACGCGCAGCGCTCATCGCGGTGCAACTTCACCCAAGCCGCCAAAGACCCCAGCGATCATTGTAGACGAGGATTGCAGTGGCCCACTTTGCGGGCTTCCCAAGTAGCCGCTCGCTACAGTGCGTTGCTGGCAACCTGCACGAGCGTAAAAACCACGCAGGCAATGGTAACGGCAGCGAAGCCCAAGCTAAGCGTGGGCACAAGGACCGGGCGGCGGTCGATGGCGCGCCCCCAATGGGTTAGCCCGCGCTGGATGAACGTTCCGGGACAGACAATTGGGGCTTTGCCTTCGACCCAAGCTTGTAGTGCGGCGCTAAGCTCGTCGGCTGTGGCAAAGGCGGCCTCCCGATCGGTTTGCAGGCCCCAACGCAGAAGACGACTTAACTGGCGCGGAACTCGGAGGTTTTGCGGGTGCAAGTAGGATTCGGCCGCAACTCTCTCGCCGTAGATCACGGCATCCAAAATAGACACGTGGGTGCTTGGAGGAGTCTCGCCAAGATAGTGGTGGAGACAGAGAAACTCGTAGGCCACGGCACACAGCCCGTAGACGTCACTGCGCGGTCCGATGAACCTCTCTCCTAAGAGTTGTTCGGGTGACATGTAGAGAAGCGTCCCGATGAGAGCCCCATCGGGCAGGGGCTGCTCTTCAATGCTGGTTTCGATGGTCTCGCCTGCCTCGGATTGCGACTGCGGCTGCATCAGTGTCGCAACGCCCCAGTCTGCGAGATACACCTCTCCGTTTGCACCAATTAGAATGTTGTCGGGTTTGACGTCGCGGTGAACAACACCGCGTTGGTGGGCATACGAGAGCGCATTGCCCACCCGCTGAATGATATGGATGCGTCGCTCGAGGGTATAGATGGCATGCGTGTGCTCATCACCTGCTAGCAATCTTGCGATAATTGCCGAGAGCGTCTCGTGTTCGGCAACGTAGCGCATCGTAAAGAAGGCATTGCCCTCGTCATCGTGGCCAAGGTCGTGCACGGGCAAAAGCCCGGGATGCTCGAGTTGCCCACCAATCTGTGCCTCGACATGAAACCGTCGCACCAGGGCGCTATTTGCTAGATCGGTGCGCAACACTTTCATTGCGACTTCGCGATTGAGATTGTGGTCGTGAACGCGGAACACACGCCCCATGCCTCCAGCGCCGATTTCCGATTGATCGCCATAGCGGGCATCGCCAGATAGCGCGAGCTTGGGTGTTGGGCCGGTGCCGCCCGTGCAGGGCACAAAGGTCACGCCTTCGTGGCGAAGCTGAGTTCCCCGCTCGGGGGCTCGTCGCTCGACGACGGTGTTCGCGGTATCGCCAGGTACGGTCTCGGAGGATGCCGACTCAACGATGGTGTCTTTGTGGGCCACGGTGCCTGAGCCTATCGCAATTGGCGCAATCTACCGTGCGAAACTTTTTTGCGCAGAACTTGATCCGATTGTCTCGCTAGGTCGTAGTAGTTGTCATGGCCCCGAATACTCCCTACATCGAACGACATATCAACGTCTCCGAGCCGCTCCAGTTTCAAGATCTCGATTGGGAGAAGGCGGCAGCCATCGGCCTCACCGAAGGCGAGAAAACGATTCTCAAGTACACCGCGGACGTTGAGGGGCAGACGATTTTCTACCTGCAAGAGGTGCTGGGAAGCGGCGTGGTTCGAGATAGCGAGACCATGACCTTTCTTACGATCTGGAACTACGAGGAGTTCTTTCACGGGCACGCCATCGAGAAGCTTCTTGCAGCGTGCAATGTCGAGGTCGACATCGAACGCCGAAGCGCGGTTCGCATGGATGCGAAGTTCGCGGCCAAAGCAGAGGCGGCGTTTCAGTGGTGCCTAGCCCGCCTCATGCCGCAAACCTTTAAGGCTCTCTACCTTTCATGGGCAGCTTCCCAAGAGTACCTAACGCGCCTTGCCTACAAGCAGATTTGTGAGACCACTAAGAACCCGGTCTTGGAAACGCTTTGCAGGCGCATTGCTAGGCAAGAGAGCCGCCACTTCGCTTGGTACTACCGTTCGGCTCGGCTCGAGATTGGTGCCTCAAAGCCCAACATGAAGGTCGTGCGATTTCTCTTCGAGAAGTTTTGGACGCCGGTTGGTGTTGGCGTCAAGTCCAAGGACGAGGCGCGGGAGCTTGTCTCGCATCTCTTCCCTGGCGAGGCATTGTTTCAGGCCATGGATGCGGTCGACCACACGATTTCCAAACTGCCCGGTTTGGAAGGGCTTAGCTTTGCCCGAAGCTACGCAACCAGCCTGGTTGAGCCTGCGCAGCTTTCAGCGCCGCAGCCTGCGTGATCTTCTGAGGCTAAGAATCTGGGTTGTCGAGTGAATCTCGATAGCCGAGTAGCTCACAAACGTAGCGAGCAATCGCCAGCGACCCTGTCAGGCCTGGCGAATCAATGCCTAGAACGTGAATGAAACGCGGGTGCTGAGCATCGCGTGCAACCAACCAATCCAATTGCCCGGTCATGCGCGCTTGAATTCCCGCCTGGTGCAGTTCAATATCGCTCTCGCAAAGACCTGGGAAATATTCTGAGACGCTTTTGAGATAGTGGGCCGGCGGATAGAGGTTTGTGGATAGATCCTCTTTGCCAATCCCTGTGTGAATCGCCGGGCCTATGGTCATGGTCGAGGCGATTTGGCCATCGTCCCCAAGGGTTGGTGTGAGGTGAACGCCGACGGTTTCGGTAACCTCACCGGCTTTTAGCAAGCGCTGAAACTCTGCAAAGGGCACGTCGGCGCGGGTTCCGTCGGGATAAAATCCCATCGGTACCGGATAGATATTGCGTCCACCCATGGCGAGCGCCGGCCTTCGGCTTTGATAGAACTTTGCCGCTTCGCCCCGGGATGGCACCAGTCGAAACTCACTGTCTGGATCGAGAATTCGGGCGACGTCATCGGCGTGAGCGCCAGCGGCGTTAATGACGTAGCGGGCAGTAAAACGCTCGCTCTTGCCGGCACACAAGGTCTCTACACCAAAGCCCTCGGCGCTTGCTTCAATGCGCACGACCTCTGTGCCAAAGAGATTGTGGGCTCGGGCGACGCGGCGCAGGGCGGCGAGATAGGCTGCCGAATCAATGATGCCCGAGGTTGGTGCGAGCAGCGCAGCGGTGGCGCGAATGTTTGGCTCCATGGCTTGCACCTCTGCAGGGCCAAGCAGACGAACACCCGGAACCGCGTTCTCTTGCGCGATCGCCAAAACGCCTTGTAGATAGCCTTCCTCGCGTTTGTTAGTGGCAACAACGAGTTTCCCGGTGTTGGCGTGAGGCACATTGTGGCGTAGGCAAAACTCGTAGAGCAGGGCATTGCCCTCTACGCAGAGCTGCGCCTTTAGCGGCCGCTCGGCCTGGCGGTAGTAAATGCCCGCGTGAATCACCCCCGAGTTGCGTGTCGATTGGTTCTCGACCCGATCGGCTGGGCAGCGCTCGAGCACGGCGATGTCACCACCTTGGGAATCGAGCGCCAATGCGATCGCTCTCCCAATAACCCCGCCTCCAATGATGGCGTATTGGACATCGGCCATAGATTGGACACTAGCACTGGTAAGGTTTGCCCATGCCTTGGTGGCACCGACTCCTACTTCGTATCCAAGCGTTTTTTGCGCGGGAGCCGCGCGCGTTCTTGCCGGCAGCCAAGCCCGAAGATTTGCCCGAAGATTTACAAGAAGCGCTGCGTCGCCTTGGCAACGAGAAGAGCGCTGCCCTAGATGCGGCGTCGCGCGCGGTAAAAGACTTTGGTGATCTGCGCACCGTTCTAATGGGCCCGGGCGCAAGTAGTGACGCCGCTTGGGACGTGAGTCTTCTTGCCGACGCCGAAGATGTCTTGCGCTCGATGCTGCTTCGGGCTCCCGAGGTTAGGCAGTTGGCAGCGATTGCCGGTGACCGAGGCAGCGATAAAGCGGGACGCGCCGCCGCTGGCGAGGCCCTCTTGCAACTGCGCGATCAAGGACGCGTATTGCACGAAGTTGCCTCGGCCTCGTTACTTTGGGCCTCGAGCAAAACACTGCAAGACCAAGAGGCGCTGCGCTTGTGTGCCGAGCGCCTGCGCCATACAAGCGAGCGAGCTAGCCTTGGATAAGCTTGCAAAGGTCGCGAGTGATGTTCTTTTGGTGCGCCTCGTTTGTGCCGCCGCCAATCTCAATGAGCTTAGCGTCGCGTAAGAACTGTTCTACTCGGTACTCGTTGCAGTAGCCGTAGCCGCCCAAGACTTGCATTGCCGAGTCGGCCACTTCTTTTGCCGCCCGCCCCGAGAAGAGCTTGGCAGCATCAGAGGCTGGTCGGTTGCGGTGGTCCGGGCCAATGGTGCTTGCGGCTCCGTAAATAAGGCCACGCATCGCTTCGATCTTGGCAAAGCTCTCGCCGATGTGGCTTTGCACTTGGCCAAACTCTGCGATGGGCTTGCCAAAGGCTTGGCGCTCGTTGGCGTAGCGAAGCATTACATCAAGGCAGCGATTTGCCATTCCAAGGCTCATGGCTGCAAGGCCAAGGCGTTCGATTTCGAGGTTGCGCATCATATTGGTGATGCCGCCGCCCTCGCGCCCGACAAGGTTTTCGACCGGCACTTCCACATCCTCAAGAATGAGTTCTGCCATGGTCGATGCGCGCATGCCCATCTTGTGAATCTTCTCGCTAACAGAAAAACCCTTAAAGGTGCTCTCGACGATGAAGCTTGTAATGCGGCCTTCGACCTTGGCGTAGACCAAGAAGACGTTGGCTTCGGGCGCGTTGGTAATAAAGATCTTGCGACCGTTAAGAATGTAGTTATCGCCCTTCTTGACGGCGGTTGTGCCCATGCCAAGAACATCGGTGCCGGCAGACGGCTCGGTCATGCCCATGGCGCCAATCCACTCACCGGTAACGGTCTTTGGAATGTAGCGCTTTCGCTGGTCGTCGTTTGCCGCGTAAAAAAGGTTGTTTACAAAGAGCAGTGCGTGGGCGAGGTAGGCCAATGTAAAGCCCGGGTCCGAGTAAGACATTTCCTCGTGGGCGATGACCGCAGCGGTGGAGTCCATGCCGGCTCCTCCGAATTCTTCTGGGATCGTTATGCCGATGAGCCCAAGCTCGCCAACCTTGCGCAAGAGCCCTTGATTTAGGATGCCCTTTTGGTCGTATTCCTCGGCCTGCGGCTCAATCTCCTTGCGCGTAAACTCGCGGACGGTTTGGCGGAGCATCGCGTGCTCTTCGGTTGGATTTACAAGCTTTGGATTAAGAGTGGTGCTGAGCATCGGCGCGAGCCTAGCAGATTCGTACCGATCTCATAGGCGATTGGCCGTTGGCAAATAGTGCTCTTGTGCTAGCGTTCGCGCATGGCTGACATTTACATCTATGACGCAGTACGAACCCCCCGCGGCCGCGGCCGAGCGCCCCGAGGCGAGAAGCCCGGCGGAGTGTTTAGTGGCGTACATCCACAGGAATTGCTTGCACAAACCCTCAATCGGCTCGCCGACAAGAGCGGTCTCGACAAGGCGCTGGTCGACGATGTGGTCATCGGCTGCGTAACGCAGGTGGGTGAGCAGGGCGCCTGTGTTGCACGCAACGCGGTCCTAGCGGCAGGTTGGCCTCAAGAGGTTTCTGGAACGACCGTAAATCGCTTTTGCGGTTCGGGCACCCAAGCCATCAATTTTGCTGCCATGGGTATTGGCAGCGGCATGCAAGATTGCGTGGTTGCTGGCGGCGTCGAATCCATGTCGCGGGTCCCTCTCGGGTCCGATTGCGACAACCAACTCGACGGCAAGAATATGCTTCTTCGCAAGAAGATCACGATGGTGCCGCAGGGCATTAGCGCCGACCTAATTGCCACCCTCGAAGGCTTCTCTCGCGAAGAGCTTGACGCCTTTGCACTGCAGTCGCAGCAAAAGGCCGCAGTTGCAATCTCGGAAGGTCGTTTCGACAAGTCGCTCTTCATGGTCGTCGATTCCGAAGGTAAGAACATTACCGATAAGGACGAACACCCAAGGCCCGAGAGTACTGCCGAAAGTCTTGGCGGGATTCGCATTGCCTTTGAGAAAATGGGCGCAATGGCTGTCGGTCCAAATGGCGAGACCTTTGACGATTTCGCAATCAAGGCTTACCCAGAAGCCAAGGCTGTTCAGCACATGCACACCGGTGGAAACTCCAGTGGCATCGTCGATGGCGCCTGCGTCGTTTTGCTTGGCTCAAAAGAGTTTGGCGAGAAGGCCGGCCTCAAGCCCCGCGCAAAAATTCGCGCTGCGGCCACCATTGGTGCCGAGCCTGTCATCATGCTCACAGCTCCAGCGCCGGCTTCGCAAAAAGCACTCGACAAGGCGGGCATGTCGGTCTCCGACATCGATCTTTGGGAAATTAACGAAGCCTTCGCCACCGTGCCGCTGCAAACCATCCGCAAGCTCGGCATCGACCCCGAGCGCGTCAACGTCAATGGCGGCGCCATCGCAATGGGCCACCCACTTGGGGCCACAGGCGCCATGCTGCTAAACACCGCCCTCGACGAACTTGAGCGCACCGGTAAGAGCACCGCCCTAACCACGCTCTGCATCGGCGGCGGCATGGGCATCGCCACCATCATCGAGCGGGTCTAGCTCGCAGCTTCTGGTCGCGCCTGCGCCTGCATGGCATACGGCGCCGACCAGAGTCATCACTCCAAGCGCTAGTCTTTCGAGCGCTAGTCTTTCGAGCGCTAGCAGTTCGCTCCTTCTAGCGTGCGTTGTTGTTCGCAAGAATCAAAATGTCGAGCAGCTGTTTCCAGATGGACTCGCCGTGCAGCTGATGTTGGTGGTGACCTCGGCGATTCTCGCCACAGAAATCGGAAGCGTGAGTCGATACGAGACCACGATGTCAAAGAGGTCGTTGTCTTCGGCGTTAAGGCCCCAATCGCAGTCTGTCGCCCGCAACGTGGAGACGCCCATGACCACGTCGTTCGCCTCGCCCATGTAGACGCCGCCAATGCCAGATGCGGTGTGATGGTTTCTGCGGATGCTGCAGCCTTCCATAGTGACGTCTGAGCCGGGACCAATGAAGAGCGCTCCGCCGCCTCTGCCAAACCAACCCGAGGTATTGTCTTCAAAGGCGACATTGCGAAACAGGGCCTCGGACCGGTCGAAGTGCACACCGCCGGCAAGACTATTCCCAGCGGTATTGTTGCGGACCTCGCTATCCTCCATCGTGATGGGCGCACGAGTAGCAAGAAGGGCTGGGGATTGGCTGAAGCCTGTGAGGACTGAGCCCTCAATCGCAATCGAGCCGCCAGTTACGCGAATGCCATGAACGTCGACAAGAGCGCTGCGAGGGGCGATTCGTAGAGCACTAAGAACAATCTCTGCATCCACAAAGTCGAGTCGACCTGCGGCGATGAGGATGGCTGCATCGTCTGTGTGACCGACGATTGTGACATCTTGAAGGTAGGTGATCGTGTTGCTGAGCTCGACGGGACCACAGATATCAATCTGCCCCCCAATCTCGATCGCAGACCGCAGGTCTCCCACAGGCGTTCCGTTGTGGACAATCAGTGGCTCGGGTGTCGCCGTGTTGCAGTCGTTATCAACGCCGTCACAAAGCTCAATCGCACCGGGGTACAGGAGAAGGATTGATTCGCTAAATACTCTTGGGCTCATGTGATTCCTGGCGTCTACATAGACGAAGCCGCTGCCACCATGTCGCAACAAACTCTTCCTGCATGTGCAGAAAGTACTAAAGCGAGGTCGTTTTGGGCAAAACGTTCAAAGAACTCGCTTGCTTCCCAACGATGAGGTCTTGCCTCCCTACACCAAGGGAATCACGCTAAACACGGCCACGCTCCAGATTCCGTGGGTGATCAGAGCTTCCGTGATTCGTCCATAGTATGCCCGCTGAATACCGAAAACCGTCCCAACGGCTACGGCTGCACAGAGCAGGATCCATGAGCCACCGATGAGTTGGGGCAAGGCGTAGAGCACAGTTGTTATTAGAACAACTCTCATTCCAGAGAATGCTTTAGGCAGTAGCGCTACCGCGAGACCACGCCAAACGAGTTCCTCGGCTGCCACAATGAAAGCGATAAGACTCATCTTGATGGCCAGAGGGGGAGAAGTCTGTTCGATATCGATGTAGAGGGTCTCTACCAACGGTCGCAAATCGGGTATCAGCCAGATGGCCGCCTGATATCCTGCGTGGGTTGCGGCAACCATTGCTAAGCCCAACCCCGCCGCAAGCAAGGCACTGTCTCGGCGCAATGCGAGAAGATCACGCAAGCTCCCACGAAGAAGAACAATACTAAGACTAATTCCTACGACACCTGCAAGTAGGTTAGAGAGCCAGGGGTTGTAGGTGTGACGAGTTGCGATCGCCAATCCAAAGAGAATCGTGACGATGACGAGAGAAACGAAGGATGCGGGAGTGTTCTTTCTCACGGGGTCTTCGCAAACTCCGCTCCGATCGCACGTCCCCGTCGAGAAGATGCGTAGGAAGGAACTGCCTGTGATGTCTCATCCTCGAGGGCGAGAGTTGCTCCCGCTTCCAAAGTCATCGGCATGTGATTGAAGTGGTCCCAAAGAATGTCTTCATCGGGATCTAAGTCGTATCGAACACCTTCTACGAGTTCTTTGGCCATATCGAGTTCGACCCGCGTGACTAATGCAATCCAGTAACTTGAGAGACGAGGAGTAAGAATTGGGATGTTGATCATCCTGCGCGTGTGTCCTTGCAGAGCTGCAACCCGCTGCAAGACGTCTCGGTGAGACACACGTTCGGGGCCTGGGACGTCGTAGACATGAGAGGCCTCTTCAGAAGAAAGCAGTGCGGCCAAGAGTGCCCAAACAACATCATCCACGGCGATGGGGTGCGAATGATTGCGCAGCCACCGCGGCAAGAGCATGGCAGGTAATCGGGCCGCCAAGTCGCGTACCATCGTCCAGCTAGTTGAGCCAAGCCCCATAATCATTGCCGCTCGAAGTTCGATCGTGCTTATAGAACCCGATCTAAGAATTTTACCAGTCTCACGTCTGCTGGCCAGGTGCTTTGAAACACGCTGTCCTGCGGGCAGAACGCCACCAAGATAGACAATTCGGGAGACGCCGGATGACTCTGCAGCAGAAAGAAAATTACGCGCGCTACGAGCCTCTTTTTCTGGGTAGTCAGCGCCTTGCCCCATGCCGTGGACAAGATAGAAGGCACCGTCGCAGCCCCGAAGTGCGTTCTCTAATGTCTCGGGGGCTTCGACATCGAGTCGCACCCAGTCCCGCTCGGGCATTCGACTTTGCGCGGCCACCACATCCCGCGTCCCACACCGCACTTCGATACCGGCTGCGATGAGCGCCTCGTACAAATACTTCCCAACAAAGCCGCTCGCACCGGTGAGTAGGACCCTCATGCTAGCCACCATCGTTGCAACGAGACTTGGGCGAAATCGGCCAAATCGACTGTTGGCGTATTTGGACAAGCGTTGGCTATTTGATCTCCTCTTGGCGGCTCAGATAATCCTAAAATACCTAAATTATATAGGTTTATGTTGATGCCGCCGCTAGTTAGTACTGTTGATGCGCTCATCATAGGGTTCATACTGCGACAGTATTGGACGATTTACAATCGCAAAATCGTTCAAAACGCCAATCCTGAAATAGGTGCCGAGCCCGAGCACACCGTTCATCACCGCTCCCGCTTGGGCTAGAATTGCCATCTCGCACCTCGGCCACCACTCCAGACAGCTTCCGTAACGTCGACGCTGATGCCGAGCCGGGAGCATTGTTGGTGCTTCTAAAACCGTTTCGAGCCGACCGGCGATGCACAGATTCTGACGCGGGGCGGCATTCGATTTCTAGGAGGATTTGGGGGTAGGATGGCTGGCGTATGGCACTTCCTATTCGCTCGGCTCTGCGCTCCGCAGGGCGCTTCATGGTTCGCAATCCGCTCTCTGTTCTCACCGTTGCCAAGCACGCAATGAGCATGCGTGTCGCGATTCCGCTAGACGCCCTTCGCTGGGTTGTTGCGAATACGCCTCCAGGCAAAAAGGCGCCAACAGATATCGCCATCACGGCGCGCCCGCCAGCAATTCAAATGGGTGCGACGATCGAGATGATGGGCACAAAGCTGCGCGCATCAACAACCATCACCGTAGAAGAACTCCGAGTCTTTCCCGAAGAGATGACGGTGCGCCTGCGACTTACCGATACCGATATGAAGGTGCTCGATCGCTCGGAGACGCCCATTGCGGGGCTTATTCGCTCGGGAGCCCTAGACCTTAGCAAGCCTGGCAACCTGGTTAAGTTCATGCCGCAAAAGCCTGCTCTACTTGCCGAGGCAAAGGACGACATCTTGGTGCTTGATCTGATGCAAGTGCCCAAGCTTGCCAACAACTTTCGACTCAGAAAAGTTCTGCAGCGCATTACGCCTGTCATGAACGTCTCTGCACTTGGAACCGATGGCGACTACCTTGTGGTCTCGCTTAAGGCAACGCCAGGTGGTTTGCCCCGCGCTCTCAGTGCTGGCGCGAACTAGCTATACCCTCGCTGCTCTGTGTGGCCTCCTCGCATGCGGGGATGAGCCACCGGCGAAACCCGAGCGAGCTCTGGAGAAGACACCTGCGCCTGCGCCGAGCGAAGTTCCCGCGCCCAAGCCCGAGGCCGCGCCCGAACCCACGCCAGCGCCCGTCGTCCTCAAGGCCTTTGACGCCGGCGACGATGAGGACGCAGCCCTGCGCGCGATTCGAGCGTTGCCTGCATGGAGCGCCGCCCTCGAGCGCTATCGCCTTCTCGCCAGGCGCGGCCAAAGCGGCCCAATCCACGGGCTCATCATCGACAGCGAAACCGGGTTGCGGCTGGTTGATGAGACCATCGGCGATGGCGCGCTATCGATTGCCATCGCGCTGCCCGAAGGTTTGTCGCTAACGCCGCCCATGCGCGCTGTCCTCTGGGGCGCTTGGAAACCCGAGCAAGAGCCAAGTTGGCGCTGGCATGCAACGCGGGTCGCGAGCCTTGCGCCGCCAAAGCAGCCCATCACGCAAGTGCCTCCCCTCGAGCCATTGGCTGCAGAAATGCCATCGGATGCGGTCTTAGTTTCAAAGGCCTCACGACGCGGCGGCACGATTTCATTCGTTGTTAAGAAAGAGAGCGATCGAGTTGGCGATGGCTGGCTTATCGCCGATGACAACAAGGGCAAGGCTGTGGCCCGACTGCTTTTGCCTGGTGAGCGCGAGACCTATGGCGATCAGTCTGAAATTGCTAGTGACGAGCGCTGGAAACTCGGCAGCAACAAGCGCTACTGGCTCACCGTCCGCAGTTTTCGGTCAGGTCGCCTTGGCGACTTGCCGGTGCTTCGCGCGAAGTCGGCTCCCAATTGGGATCGCAAAGCCAGCGCTGGTCCCGAGTTGTAGTCTCACCAGTATCCAACGCGCCTAGCGCAGCCATACACCTAGGCCATAGACCTTCGTGAATTTTACGAGCTAGGATGCCGGACATGAGGCGTACCCTTGCTTACTTATATTGCATTGTCGGTGTGGTCGTCTCACTGGCTGTGGTTCCTCAGTCACACGCCCAGCCAACCGCGTCCGAACCTGCGCCAACCGTAGTCGTTATTATCGACTCGGGAAATACCGATCTCCTCGTGGAGTCGCTGGTTCGCAGCACCGCCGAAGCCGAACTCACAAAGCGCGGGTACCACCTTGTCGAAGGTGCGGAAGTTGGCGGCGACACGCCACAAAAACTCTTGGCCTGCGCGGGAAATCCTCAGTGCTCGGTCGAAACCCTGGCGAGCATTTCTGCAACTTACGTCATCTTCATTTCGCTTCGCCCCGACGAAGAGGGCAAGTCGGACAACTTTAAAATCGTTGCTCGCAATTATGAAGTCGCTACAGGAACGGCTCTGGCCCGCACCATGCGTCGCTGCACCGAGTGCAAAGAGGAAGTTGATCTGGCGAGCTTTAGCAAAGGCGTAATTGCCGACCTCATTCGCGAACCCACGACGAAAGCGCCCGTGGTGCCCGAGACGCCAATCGAGCCAACCGCTACGCCTGCCACCCCCGCCACCCCCGCTGCACCAACGGTGATTGAAGAGCCGAGCATCAACTCTTCAGACGAAGGCTCAGGAGTTGTAACGGGGCTCAAGTACGCAACTCTTGTTGGTGGCGTTGCTGGCCTCGCCGCAGGCACCGTCTTGGTTCTTATTGATGGCCCAGTAATTCGCGACGGCGAGCGACTTCGCGAAGAGCGCGAGACCCTGCTTGGTGGCTACGGTGCATTGGCTGGTGGAGCTGTGCTCCTGGGCGTAAGCGCCTGGCTCTTTTCGGTCGACCACGATGACGATTCCCGATCGCACGCTTCTATCTTGCCAACCGTGCAAAGCGATGGCGGCTCACTTGTGTGGATGGGAACTTTTTAGATGAATCTACGACTTATTCTTATTTCCCTGCCACTGCTTGCAGCGGCGTGCACCCGTCCTGATTCGCTGTACTGCGACGACACAACACCCTGCACCGATCCGGCTAGGCCCTTCTGTGATTTGACTGGGGCACAACCTGCCTCCAATGGCGTCGGCCGCACCTGCATTGCCGACCCAAACGTTGTAGAGCAACCCGATGCGGGTATTGTGGTTGTGCCGGATGCCACCGTGATGTGCACCGAGTCATCTATGTGCTCGGCACAGCTTCCGATCTGTGTCGACAACGTTTGTGAAGCATGTGAATTTGGCAGCGCGGGAAACGCCGAGTGTGCAGAACGTGACGGCGACCTAGGCGTCTGCCTTGCCGACGGTACTTGCGGCGAGTGCGGCAGCAGCAGCGATTGCAATGACGTCGGTGCGCCATTTTGCGAAGCGAGCACCGCAACCTGCGAAGCGTGTAGCGAGCACGTGCAATGTGAATCGGGCGCCTGCGAAGTTGAGTCCGGAGAGTGCATTCCCGATGGCGACATTGTCTACGTGGACAATACCCTCGGAAGCGACAGTGCAACCTGTGGCGCTGCACCCGGAGCTGCCGCTTGCGAGCACCTTGAAGGCGGGCCCGGTGGACTTGCCAAGGTCACTGGGGCCCGCGACTACGTGATTCTCGCAAACGGAAACTACCTGGAGACCCTTAGCGTCACGGGCCTTAAGGTCAACATCATCGGCAATGGTTCGCGTTTGCAGCCTCCGGGCTTTGTCACCGTGCCGCCATTATTTCTCAGCGATGGAGCCGACATCTCGATCGAAGATCTCATCATCGAAGGTGGCAACGGTCTTGGGGCAAACGGCGTGGGCGTTAGCTGCTTGGGAGCCACCCTCAAACTCAATGACGTTATCGTTCGCGACAACGGTGATGCTGGCATCTCAATTGAGAATTGTTCTTTGCGCCTCACCGATTCGGAAGTGCGAGGAAATGTTCAAGAGGGCATAAAGTTGCGCGACGGCAGCGACCTCACGATTCGCCGCAGTGTTGTGGCAGACAACGGCTTTCACGGGCTTCATATTTTGTCGTCCGCTGTCGACATTCGCCAATCGCGAATCTTGGAAAACGTGACGGGTGGTCTCTACCTTCAAAACAGTACCTTCGTTATCGAAAACAATTGGATTGTGGACAATGGCAATCTTGGATTCTCACCGGGCAACCCAACCGGTGGCCTGGTGATCCAATCCACGCCGGGTGGCCCCCTTTCACCACAAGACGTTCGTCACAACACAATTGCGTTTAACGTCGCACCAGGAGCTGTCGCCTCCGCCGGGCTCGTTTGCGACTCCGGGGCAGGTACAGGCATTGTGCAGGCCGATAGCAATATTATTATCGCCAACACGCGCCAAGGGACGAGTCCGCAAACCAGTGGGAGCTGCAGCATCCGGTACTCGATGGTTACGGGAATCACCAGTGGCGTCGGCAACGTATCGGTCCTTCCGACTTTCGAGAACCAACCGGGCGGCGATTACCACCTCGCGTCCGGATCGCCAGGAATTGACATTGGCGAGCCAGGCAGCCCGACGACAATCGACATTGATGGCGAGAATCGGCCAAGTGGGGCCGGCTTTGATATGGGTGCCGACGAGCGCTAGCCGGTCGTTGCCCCCTAACGAAGTTCGCGAGACATGCTAAAGTAGAAAAACGCATGATTGTTGAGTGTCCAGCGTGTGAAAGTCGTTACGACGTAACCGGTCGTCCTGCAGGAACCAAGGCGCGCTGTCGATGCGGGCAACTGTTCTTGTTGCCCGATCCGCCGCGAAGTGCCAAGGCTCTTTCGTGCCCCCAATGCGGTGGCAATGTGAAGTCCGGTACCAGCAGCTGCGAGTTCTGCGAAGCGGCGTTGCTTGTCAAAGCATGCCCCCGATGTTTTGCCCGAATCTTTCACGGTGCAAAGCACTGCAACGATTGCGGTGCCGAAGTGCATGTGCCGGCAAACGCAAACGAAGACGGCACAGCCAAGCAGTTGGCCTGCCCGCGATGCGAGGCCTCACCAACCATGGAGGCTCGGCTCGTCGGCGATACACTCATGGACGAGTGTCCCGACTGTCATGGAATCTGGCTCGACCTAGCGGCGGTCACTCGGCTCGTGAAAGAGCGTCGACAGGTTTCCACCGAAGCGGTTCTCGGCATGGGCGGCCCACAGGGCAGCAGTGTTCCGGTTTCCATGCCGCGAGGCCGCGTCTACGTCAAGTGTCCCGAGTGCGACCAAGTCATGAATCGCACCAACTTTGCCAAGCGCTCTGGCATCATCATCGATTCCTGTCGCGGCCATGGCACCTGGTTCGATGCCGACGAGCTTCCCAAGGTTGTCGAGTTTGTCATGAACGGCGGAATCGAGGCCTCCCACGAACGCGGCATGGAGAAGGCGAAAGAAGAAGTGCGCCGCGCCCAATCAAAAATTCGCGCCCAGCAGGCGGCTGCATCAACGCAAGCGATGTCGCAACCTCGAACTCGACACTACGGCTCGGTCAATAGCTTTGGTGGGTTGCTCGGAATTATCGGCAGCGTGCTTCTCGATTAGGTAGAACGCAACATGGTTCCGATTCTACTGCTCACTGGTTTTCTCGGCAGCGGGAAAACAACGCTGCTCAATCGTCTTCTCGAAGAGCGCCCAACCACGGGCGAGCTCGCCGAGAGTGCAGGCAAGTTGGCTCTGGTCGTAAACGAGTTTGGCGACATTGGCATCGATGGCGATCTGCTTCCCGATGCGATGACTCGCCAGATCGAGATCAAGGGTGGCTGCATCTGCTGTCGCCTCGATGGCGACTTAGAAAAAACCCTACTCGAACTACTCGATGGCCAACCCGATCTCTCGGCGATCGTTATTGAGACAACCGGCATCGCCGAACCACTTCCCATCTCGTGGACACTTGCTCAGGGCGAGCTTGCCAATCGGGTTCGGCTCGCCGCTGTCATCACGGTTGTCGATGCCCTCGAGCACGAGAACCATCGCCCAATGAGCCCGTCGGTCGATTACCAAGTCGAGTACGCCGACGTCCTTGTCATCACCAAGCTCGACATCGCTGGCGAAGAGCAGGTGGCTGCCATCAAATCAATTCTGCGAGAAACCAACCAAGTGGCTCCGGTGCTCGCAGGCAACACGACCGATTTGGTTTCCCAACTTTGGCAGACTCTCGATGATCCCACCGAGACGTCGCGAAGCCTAGAGGCCGCCAAGACTCGCACCGATGGTGTGAGCCATGCAGGTCACCACTTTCAGTCGGTCTCTCTTCCAATTGAGGACACGCTCGACTTTGAATTGCTCAGCGAAGAACTTGAGAATCTGGCTCCCGGCTACATCCGAATCAAGGGTATCGCTCGGGTCGTGGACGGCACTTCGGGCAGTGACGAAGCGCGCATGATCGTCTTCCACCGTGTCGGGGCTAGGGTGTCAGCCGAGCCCGCTAAAGACGACTTAGGCTGCCGCCTCGTGGCCATCGGAACGGACATTGACGCGGCCGAGCTGAAGGCATGCATCGATGCGTCCGTGTTAGGATAACCGCGTTGACTGAGGACGAGACCAGTAAAGCGGCAACGCTGAAAGACCTCTTAATCGAGATACGCAACGGCTATGCGCTTTTCTCGCCGGTCCTTATTTCCGTGCACCCCGACGCAATGTACGTCGACGAATCGACGACAGAGCGCACGGTGACGTCCAATATCGAAGTGGACTGGGCCGACGAATACACGCGCGAGTACGCCGACGAAGAGTACATGGTGGTTGGCTCCAACAGTCTTCAACAGGGCTTGGACAAACCCGCCTCCATCGGCCGCTCTCGCAAGTGCGATGTTCGCGTCGAGAACGAGTCCGTAAGCAAGGCGCACGCTTCCATTGTTCTTGATCGAGGCAGTGGCGGATACTTTGTTACCGACGAGGGCTCTCGCAACGGCACCTTCCTAAACGGCGAGAAGATCGAGCCCAACCGACGAACCTCACTTTGGTCGGGAGCCTACTTAAGCTTTGGCGACGCAGTTTTCGTCTTTATTGATCCCCCAACGCTTCGCAAACTCGCCAGGCTTGCTCGAGTCGGATAGCTCGTTGTGACTCGGCTCGTTAGGACTCGGCTCGTTGGGACTCGGCTCGTTGTTCGCGCCTTCCTCGGAGTAGCGCTGCTCTTGAGCAGTGGTTGCGAAGCCAAGCAAACCGCTTTGGTTGCCGAGACCGATGATGAATCTGCCGACTTTGGGCGCTCCTCACTTCGTGCTGCAGTAGTCGCGCTCTCGAAATCTCCCGAGAGTCCACAGGCCTACGAAGTATTCGCAGATCGGGTTAGGGAGCTCATGCCTTTCTTTAGTCGCTCGGTGAAGCGTGAGGCGAAGTTGCGACTGTGCACCTTGGCCATAGCGCCGCTGGAAGCTGGCCTAAGCCTTACACCCGAGGGCCAATTACAGGCATTCGCCACGACGGTATGGCCGAGCATTTTAGAGTTTCCAAAACTCGAAGGCGAGACTCCGCACGACTATGCAGACCGCTTGTGCGCCAGCGAGTTTGCGCTCGACTGCAACAATGTAATTCCCGAGCGTTGGCCAGCCATTCTCAATGCGCGCGTTTGGCGAACGCTAAAGAACCGGGTTGAGCTTGCCTACAGCCGGTGTCGCTGGTGTGAAGGCGACAAGGCATTTGCTGGGCTTGTGCAGCGCAGCCACGACATTCACGTGCGCCTTGAGTTAGCTGCTCGTCGAGCCGTTCTAGATGGAACCCCTGCCGATTGGCCCGTTGCTGGGCCACACGCCGCGCCGCTTGAAACGGAAATTGTCATTTCATTTGCTTCCGGCGGCGTCGTAACCGTCGATGGAGGCACGGTGGATGGCGGTGACTGGCGAGAAGCAATTCGCAGCATGCGCGGTGACACAACTCGAGTCGCTCTACACTTAAATCCCGAGCGGCTTGTGGCTGATCTTCTACAGGTTTTGCGCGGCGTGAGATCGGCGGGCTACTCCGAGGTGGCTCTGGTTACTCGGCACAAAGAATTTCCCTATCAGGCTGTCACCTACACAATCGATGCTCGCGTGAAAAATTCTGGGGAGCTGAATGTGCACAACGGCGACACGATTCAAATTCTGGTGCAGGCACTTGATCACAGTGTGTCTGTTAAAGCTCTCTAGATGCGTGCCTCTGTTTGCCACGTACTGCCCGTTGCGGCCGGTATATTCGAGTCCTACGCTGCCGGCGGCCTATGAGCGAAAACTTCGACACAGACATCAAGAAGAGTGTCCACCGCGGCATCGCTTGGGCGAGTTTGGCGAGTTCTCTGGTTGGGATTCTCGATATCGTTGCGACGATCCTCATCGTCGGGCTTTGGCTTACTAAAGAACAATTCGGAGTGGCTGTTTTGGCCATCTCGATGTTTCCCGTTTTAGACATCGCTACCGATCTCGGTCTCGCTGCCGCTGTGATTCAGCGCGACGACCATTCCAAGTCGCGCATCTCCACGGTGTTTTGGCTAAACCTCGCGATGAGCCTCTCGCTCTTTGCCCTCTTGGCACTGGGAATCGGTCCGCTTATCGCGCACATCCAAGGCACGGACATTATCGCCGGCTTGCTCACGGCGTATGGCGTAAAGCTCGTTTGGCAAAACGTCTATTTCTTGCCGTACGCCCTAATGAAGAAGGAACTGCGTTTTAAGGAGCTTTCCATTATTCGCATTATTGCGAACTTTGCGGAGTTTGCGGGCAAGGTGGGAGCCGCTGCCAGTGGACTTGGGATTTGGTGCTTTATCGTGGGGCCACTGTGTCGCGTGTTTGTGACCGGAATCGGCGTGCAAATTCGGCATCCGTGGCGCCCGAGCTTTGTCTTTAAGTGGAGCGAAGGATGGGACTGGGCAAAGTTTGGGCTTAAGACCTCTGCGCACAAAATTCTCTTTCGCCTCTACAGCGTTATCGACAAGCAAGTGGTTGGCTTCTACTTTGGCAAAGAGGCACTTGCAGTGTACAGCATTGCCTACTTGGTGGTTCTGGAACCGGCTCTGGTCATCTCAGAAATTATCGTAAATGTTGCTTTCCCAACATTTTCGAAACTCAAGCACAGTGCCGACAAGCTCTACGAGCAATTGGTGAGCTTCTGCCGAATGAACTTGGTGGTTATGCTGCTCTTTGTCGGCATCATCTTTGTCGGTGCAGAGGAGATTCTCTCGATCTTTGACATGCGCAAAGACGCAGATGATCTGGCAAACTACACTGCAGGTGCACCCATCATTCGTCTCCTTTGCGGCATTGCGGTGCTGCGTGCACTGAGCTTTGTCATCCCGCCGTTTCTCGATGGAGTTGGCCGCCCCACGCTAACGCTCATCTACACATCGGTTGCAGCGATCGCTCTCACAACCTTCTTCTTGGTCTTCGCCAATGTCTTTGGCGACGAGATGGGCGCAAACTCGGTGGCACTTGGCTGGCTTGCTGGCTACCCAATCGCCTTTGCCGTGTTGGTGTGGCTGGCCTTTCGAATTTTGGAAATGCCTAGTTACAAGCTCTACGCGCGACTTGTGGGGATTGCAGGGTGCGGTTTGGCTGCAACGGCGTGTGCTGCGGGCGCAAAGTGGGCACTGCTCGATGTGCATATTGGTCTGCGTTTCGCTGGCATCGTCGTCACAATGCTCGTGTCCTACAGCATGCTGCTATCGCGTTTTCAGGGCATCAACATTCGCTCTGTGCGCAGCTCGCTTTCGTCGGATTAGGGAGTGCTACGGTGATGGGTGTGAAGCGGCGCAAGCAGATTCTTAGTGCGATTGCGCTGCTGGTAGCGATTGGGATCTATTGGCAGCAGTCGCAGCTCGATACTTCGGCGCCTGCAAACTCCGCGGAGCAACCAAGGGAGACCCAGCCCGAACGCACAGAGCGCAAGGCTCCACCACAGTATCCACGCTCGCCCGCCAAAGAAGCGCGCACTGCGCTTGCGAGTTTTTCTGAAGCGTTTGCCGAGCGAAAGTCCGAACGCTGGATGACCGTATCGGTTCGCGTCATCAAGACCTTGCCCGATGACAATAAGGGCAGCCGACACCAGCGCTTCTTAGTCGAGGGCCGAGACGGAACTACTGTGCTCGTCGCTCACAACATCGATCTGGCCAAGCACGTACCGCTGCGCATCGACGAGACCATCGAGATTCGCGGCCGTTACGAGTGGAACGAGAAGGGCGGTGTGCTGCACTGGACCCACGCTGATCCATCTGGGCGCCTCGATGGCGGTTGGATTCGCCACCAAGGCATCGAGTACCGCTAGTTAGTACTAGTAGTAGTAGGTCTCGCCGGGCGCGCTACTGGCCCAGCTCTCTGGGTTCCAATGCGTGGCTCGGTACAAGAGGGCACCAAGATACGGGAGCGCGCCAATCAAGATCGGCCACAGGATGCGGCCTACAAAATGCCCCTTCTTGCGACGGGCACCTCGGAGAATTTCGTAGAGGGAAAATGCTGTGGCAGGCAAGAAGAGGAGCAGGCCCAAAGCGTCGCCGTGCATGAGAAAGGCGACGGGAATGACCAGGCTCAGTGCGACTCCAAGGAGGGCAAAGATCCAGCAAATGCCCAGAGCGACCGCTTTGAAGCCAGGCACCATATTGGCGATGCGAGCGAGCTCCACAGTGAAGTCCTCTTTCCACGTCCTGCTTGCAATTCGGGCTCTAGGTAGTTTCATAGGCCCTAGCTATTGCACGGATGCGACCATGCGAATGCGAGCAATTGCAGTATCTTGGCGGCGAAGAAAACTCAGGAATACCATATTGCCGTAGCAGTGTGGCCATTAAAGTAAGCTAGCGACACACGCTAGAAGAGGAGGAATGCGAGGCCGATGAGCAGGGCCACACCCGCCAGTGCGAGCGCAACGCTCCGCGGCAGGATAGGCGCGCGGGTGGGCTGTACCTGGCCTGAAACATCCGCCGCCACGGCTTGGAGCGCGAGTTCGTCACGGTTTGGAGAACTCAGCACCGCGTCGAGCCATGCGTGTCCATTATCAAAGTCGGTATCCTCTTCGACGATTGTGAAGTTTACCGGGCCAAACTCGGGACTCTGAATTTGCGGATTCACAGCTGATCCTGTCGCGAAGAGATCTTCGGCCAAGGTAGATGTTTCTGTCTCTTGCGTTGTGTTCGCAGTGGCATCACTAAGCGTTGTCTTTCTCGTTCCGCGCGTACCCGTCACCCTGCCCTCCACATTCGGCACGCTATCACGAGGGACTAGGGCGAATGCTAGGAGGGATGAGGGGGCACAGGGGTAGTGCCGAGCGCTTCCTGGTAAGACTCCAGTGTCTACGGGGCACTAGCCGCTAAGAGTTATTCTACCTACAGGCGAGACACTGTAGGCGGGTGAGAGGGCCGGGTGCAAGGAGCGTTAGCTGGCCTACAAAATGTACGCTTTCGCGTCTACGCGGACGATCTCGGTGCGATAAGGGAATTGTCTGAAGTTCTGTCGAAGGCGCTGAGCTCTTCGGCCTCGACCGGCGCTTCCATCTCCTTGGCAATGTGGCGGTTGCTTTAGGAGTTCCGAGGGCTCTCCGATGCGTTTTCGTACGCTTCGAAATTGGTGGGATGCGATGGCTTGCGGCTTTGGTTGCTCGTGTGGCGAGAGGCGAGCCTGGCACCGTGACTGACAGCCTCCGCTCCGTGCTCTGCGCCGTTTGGTGGAATGTGGCGGGATGAGTTCCGGGTGCTGATTGAGGGATCGTAGGTTTCGGCTTCGAGATATACGCGTTTGCTGCCAGCCCCGATGCCGCCGCTGACGATGACTTCGGGACTTACGCACAAAGCCGGCAAACGCCAAACCGCGCACAGCGAACCGCGCAACCGAGCACAGCGCATCGCGCACAGCGAACCGCGCAACCGCGAACCCGAGCAAACGAAACATCAGCCGGGTCAA
>TARA_R110002073_G_scaffold336458_3_pt1 | contig 54432 bp, 53 predicted proteins | sample TARA_R110002073 | Tara Oceans TARA_R110002073 (sample SAMEA4397174) | marine metagenome | biome: Polar Biome; feature: [DCM] deep chlorophyll maximum layer (ENVO:01000326); material: water (ENVO:00002006), including particulate matter (ENVO:01000060) such as... | depth 40 m
CTCTACTGGCGGGTGCCCTTCCGGAAGCGAGTGGTAGCCCTTCTGCCCGTGCTCGCACGACTTGCCAGCCGAATCGCCACTGTCTTTAACCGTGTGATGATAGTGATGCACGGTGCATGCGGAGAGCAGGAGACCTGTGCCAAATACAATTGAAGCGAGTAGTTTGTTCATCGCGTAACCCTTTGCTGGAAGTTGCGGCCAGCAGACCAGATTTGTGGCCTACGATCCAGCTAAGCTGCCCACAGGGTGTCTGTTAACGAAGCCAACGAAATCGCAAATCGCATCGGCGAGATACAAGATTCCATCGCCGATGCCGCTCGTGCTGCAGGTCGCGCCCCGGGTGATGTCACCCTCTTGGCGGTGAGCAAAAAGCAAAGCGCCGAGCGAGTCCGTGCTGCCTATGATGCCGGTCTGCGAGCTTTTGGCGAAAACTACGTGCAAGGGCTAGAGGAGCAAGCGGCGCTCTTGCCAGCCGATGCGCAGTGGCACTTCATTGGCCACCTGCAGAGCAAGAAAGCCAAGCGCGTTGCCGGTGTCGCCTTGGTGCACAGCGTCGATTCGCTAAAACTCGCAAGCAAACTCGCAAGCGCAGCCGAACTCCTCGGTCGGCCACTGCCCTGTCTTCTAAACATCAATATCTCCAACGAGGACAGCAAGTCGGGAATCGTTCCCGACCAAGCCCTGCCCCTCTTAGAACTCGTGGCCGCCCTGCCACACATCCGCGTTCAAGGCTTTATGTGCATTCCAAGCCCCGACGAAGAGCCGCGGCACGCCTTCAGCCGCCTGCGTGAATTGCGCGATCAAGCGCAGCGCGCGTCGGGCCTTCCGCTGCCCGAACTCTCGATGGGAATGAGCGGAGACTTTGCCGATGCCATCGCCGAGGGGTCGACCATCGTTCGCGTTGGAACGGCAATCTTCGGTCCCCGCAACCTTCCGTAACAGGCTCGCGACTTAGTGCGGGAATAGCACGTCACGGATCTTGTCAAAGAGCGGGTACTCCTTGGCATCGATGCCGTCCACCCGAATCGAGTCGTTGAAGTAGCGCATGAATCGCGCGCGTTCCAATAGGTTCTCAGGCAACACTGCCCCCAACACCTCCAGGTGATGGTCCAAGCTCTCTCGCTCAGCCTTGCCAGCTTCCAGCAGCGCATCAGACTCGGGCTCGGCAACACCAAACTCCGTCGCGAAGAATTCGTGAAAGCGCGCGAGCTCTGCTTTGCTCGTTTGACCATCCACACCAATGACGGCGGCCGCAACACAGGCAAAGGAGTTGCGAAGAAGGGAAAGTTGCGGATTGTTTTGCATATCTGCCCACAAGCCTAATTGAGAAGCTCTCCTGGGGCCACGTCAGATTCGCTTCGGTTCGCGACCGGGATTCATCAACGAACCAGGCACGCAGCCTATGCAAAAAACGAACCCGTGATGAATCCCAAATGGCGGCTATTGTTGCGCAGAGCGGCTCTATTTGGCAGATTTTGCGACGGAGCTAAGAACTGTTCTTGGTCGTAACGATTGGAAGCCGTGCGTACTGCACGGCGCCGCTCGAGCCACAGCGCAGCTCGCCTTCACCCAAGAATCCACTTCAAGGAGGAATTGTTGCCCATCTCTGGCTGTTACGAGATGAATAGCCGTGCACAGCAATCTAGTTTTTATAAGCCTCACTCTTAGTGCAGTGCTCGCAGCGTGCGGTGCTCGGCAAACGCCATGTCCTGCACAGACTCAATGTCCAGTTGCGGAGAAGACCGCAGTGGTAGGTCCCCCCATCCCCATAGTCGAAGAAGCGCCCGCAGAGCCCGAGCCAAAGCTCACACTGCAAGCCGTCGACTTTGCTGCCCTACCAGGTTGGAAAGAAGATGCCGTCGGCGAGGCGCTGCCCGCACTTCGAAAATCATGTCGGCGCCTGGCAAAGAAGAACGATGCGCAGCTTGTTGGGCGCGATGAGATTGGTGGAACCGCAGGCCAATGGCGCAAGGCTTGCGACGCTGCCAGCAAAGTTGATGCAAAAGATACCGAAGCAGCGAGAACGTATTTCGAAACGCATTTTCGACCGTTCTTGGCGATGAATCATGACGAGCCTGAAGGAGGCTTCACGGGCTACTACGAAGCATCCTTGCGCGGTTCACGCACCCGAGGCGGCAAGTACCAAAACCCGCTCTACAAGCGTCCAGCAGATCTGGTGATGGTCAACATGCGCAACTTTACCGCGAATCCTTCGCGCCGACGCATTGCTGGCCGCGTTGTAAACGGCCTTCTGCGCCCCTACGAGACACGAAAGCAAATTCGCACAGGCGCCTTAAAAGGCAAGAAGCTCGAACTTATTTGGATCGACGACAAGGTCGACGGCTTCTTTACCCAGATTCAAGGTTCGGGGCTTGTGAAACTCGATGACGGAAAATCCATGCGCATCGGATACGCGGGACAGAATGGCCACAGCTACACAGCCATTGGCCGAGAGCTTGTTCGCGATGGTCACATCACTCGCGCGGAAATGAGCATGCAAGCAATTCGAACATGGCTTGCCAACAACCCAAAGAGTGCCGACGAAATGATGGATCGCAATCAAGCCTACGTCTTCTTCACCGAGCTCTCGGGCAATGGACCGGTTGGCTCACAAAACGTCGAACTCACCCCCGAGCGCTCGGCCGCAATCGATCGCAACTTCATTCCGCAAAGCGCGCCGCTCTTTATCGACACCACGGTGCCGACAGAAGATGGCAGCGGCGAAACCACGTTTCAACAGCTCGTCATCGCTCAAGACAGCGGCGGCGCAATCCGCGGCCCGGTGCGAGCCGATATCTTTTGGGGCGCAAGCGATCGCGGAGCGTCCATTGCCGGGCGACTTAAAAGTCGGGGACGATACTATTTGCTGCTACCGGTGTCTGTTGCGGCAGACCACAGCAAGTTGCCCTAAGCACTGCTACACTGGGCCTCCGCCGCACATGGATGCGGCCTAGGAGACTCAATGAAGACTCACAAGATCGTATTTACTGTCGCGTTACTCGCCGGTCTCGGCACCGCATGCGGCGGCTCGAACAATGGCAAATTAAACCGCCGGGTAAGCGAAGCACACCTTGGGCCTGTAAGCGCAGCTGAACGCTCTGCCGAAGCCGAGGCCCAGCGAGAGTTTTTCTTGGCCGAATGGCAGGTTGCCTTCACCGAGAGCCAGCTTCGCACCGCAAAGCTCGACATAGACGTCGCCAAGAATAAACTCGCCAGCACCAAGCTCGACATAAAAAATGCCAAGCTAAAAATCGCAGCGGCCGAAGAGTCAAGCGACCAAAAGGCGCTTGCCGAAGCACGGCAAGCAGAGAAGGTCGCAACGCTGCAAATCGAAGTGCACAAGCTTTCGATCGAACAGGCCAAGCAATCCAAGAAGTACCTTGAGAAACGCCTCACGCACGAGCAGCGAAGTCTGCGCAGCCGTGAAGCCAGCGTAGAGCTTGCGCGAGCAAAGAGCCTGCAAGCGGCCGGCATCCAGCCGCCAAACTTTGACGCGAAAAAGTATAAAGCGCAGCACACCGAGCGAGTCGCAAGCGAAAAGGCCGCAAAGGCCGCTGTGGACAGCGAGAAGGCCAAACTCACAGCCGTCGACAAACAGCTACTCGCTGCGCAAAACGCCGTCGCAACTGCAGAGGGCAGCCCGGTGAAAGAGTTTGTTCCCGAGCCGAGCAAGCCGATGCAACCTCTCGAAGGTGACCCACAGACGGAAGAGCCTCTGACGACCGAAGAGCCTGCCGAAGAGCCAACTGAAGAGCCGCAGCCAACCGAAGAACCGCAGCCAACCGATGCGCCGACGGAAGAGGCTCCGAGCGAAGAAGGCGCACCAGCCGCTAAAGCTCCTCCTAAGAACAATCCTAACGCCGCTGCAGCTGAGAAAACACCAGTCCAGCCATCCACGGAGCCACAATCATGAGATCCACGCAATGTCGTTCCACGCAAAGTAGTTCCACGCAAAGTAGTTCCATGCAACGTAGTTCCACGCAACGTCCCCTCATCGCGCTCTTCATCATGAGCATGGCTGTCGCTTCAATGGGCGCAGCGGGCTGTGGTGGCGCACAACCTACGATTAAACACCGCCTGCCAATGGAGATGATTGCGCCAGCGCCGGCAGAATCGCGAGTGCCTGTCGCAGAGGCATATCGCGCCCACTATCAAGCACAGCTAGAGGTCGATCATCTGCAGTTTCAGATAACCGATATCAACTACGAGCTTAAGATTGCGCACGCGGAAAAGGCGCAACGCAAGCAGGCGCAAAAAGTCGCCAAGCTGCAAGGCAAACGAAGCGCCGCATTCTTTAAAGCTGATTTGGTGAAAGCTGCTGACAAACTTGTCAACGGAATGAAGAAAAGCCAGCAGTCTGAAGGTGAGCACATTCGGTACATCAAGGCACAACGTACGTATCTAAAGCGTCAGTTGACCTACGCAAAACTTGCTCTTGTCCAAGCCGAAGCAACCTTCGAACTTGCCAAGGCACGATTAGCTAAAGAACGAGAAACAGTGCCCAAAGGCTTCAAACTCGCTCAATTCGTGGACCAAGAGAAGAAGGCAAAAGCGAAAGCACAAGCAAAAGCGCAGAGTGCCAAGAGTGCGCTAGCGAATGCAAAGACTCGCGAACAGGCTTGGAAGAACGCGGCGAAGTGATCCGCTGCCAAGACCGGGCTATACTCCTCGGCTATGGGAGATGAGAGGCTGGGGCATCGTTCTCAGCTAGGTCAGTACATCTTGGGAGAACGCCTTGCCGCTGGTGGCATGGCGGAAATTTTCCATGCCAGTTGCCTAACGCCTGGCCGCTTCGATCGGCCGATCGTGCTCAAGCGAATGCACAAGCATCTCGCAGAGAACCGCGACTTTGTGAGCATGTTCGTGGACGAAGCGCGTATCTCGACGCGCCTAGATCACCCTAACATTGTTCAGCTCTTCGACTTCCAAGCCAACTCGGATGGGCTCTACATTATCCTCGAATACATCGAGGGCCCCGATCTTCTAAGCCTCCTCAAAGGAGCCGCCCGCCGACGCACGATGATGCCGCCCGAGATTGCGGTCTACATCACCTGCCACATGTTGGAGGCGCTCGACTATGCCCACAGCATGGAAATCAATGGCCGGCAGATGGGTGTTGTGCATCGAGATGTATCGCCCGGAAATGTTCTGATCTCCAAGCACGGACGCGTCAAGCTTGCCGATTTTGGAATCGCACGAGCCAACGATCGACAACGAGAAACCGAGACGGGGACACTTAAAGGCAAATACGGTTACATGTCCCCAGAGCAAATCGAGGCCAAACATCTCGATGGTCGCTCAGACATTTTCTCATCGGCAATCGTCTTGGCCGAGTTGCTCATGTCAAAGAGGCTCTTTCGAGCAACCAATCAACTCGACGTTCTTCTCATGGTGCGCAGCGGAGACCTGGGCAGACTTGAAGCCAACGGCCAACACATTGAAGCGAGCTTGATGGCGATTATTCGCAAGGCCCTTGCCCGCGATCGCGATGAGCGATTTTCTACGGCCGGTGAGTTTCGCGACGCACTGGCAGAGTGGCTGGCTGCAGGCAAGCTGCGGATGAGCACCAGCATTCTCAAGTCGTACATTCGAGAGCTTACAAACGAAGGCTACATAAAACCTGCAAGCCAGGGCGAGGGAACCGGTTCTCTCACCATGAGTGGTACCAATACCCGCGCCCTCTCGCTTGCCGCCCGAGGCGCCGCAGCGCTTGGGCGAGAGATGTTCGACGTTGGCACGATGAGTTCCATCGATCTAACTCTTGGCGCTGCGGGAGTCACAGTCATCACCAGCCGCCCGGAAGTTCTTCAGGAAATTGACGACGAGTACGAAGACGTCACGATCGAAACGCCATTGGAAGCCGGGGAAGCCCTCGATTGCGGCCACGGAGAGCTTGGCTTCCTACTCCCACTCGACTTGATTGGAGCCATTGCCGCTGAATGTCGCACGGGCCTACTCACTCTCGAACGGGACGAAGTAAATAAGCAGGCGTACTTTGTAGATGGTCACCCGATCTTCGTGGCATCCAATGAGCCTCAGGAGCGATTTGGCCAATTCCTTGTGAGGCGCGAGCTCATTACTGCAGAGCAATTGGATCGCGCAATTGCGACCATGCCGCACTTTGGCGGCAAGCTCGGCCAAGCACTGGTTGGCTTGCACCTTCTAAAGCCGGTCGACGCTGTACACCTTCTCGCCGAACAAGTCTCAGAGAAACTCCTACGAAGCTGCGACTGGGACCACGGGCGCTACGTTTGGCAAGAAGGCCAAGAGAACCCACACGACACGGTCGCACTGCACCTTAGCAGTTACAGAATTGTCGCGCGCGGCGTACAGCTGATACCGGCTACACGTCTCGAGGAGTGGATTCACATGCGCCGCGACTCAAAGCCAAACCTCGCACAATACGCGCCATACGATGCCTATGGTCTTGGGCCATCCCTCACCAAACGCATCTCTTCCTTAAACGGTCAACGCACGCTTGGGGCATTGATGGATTCGGCATCAAAGAAGAGCGCACGAGTGATTAGTGCGGCGGTCTATGCGATCATCGCCACGCAAAAGCCATGAGCCAAACGCCGACGACGCGACCTGTGCCAACCGAAGAACGAATTTCTGCAGTAATTACTGGAGCGAGCCAGGGCATCGGCGAAGCAATTGCCCTCGCGTTTGCAAAAGAGCCAGGGGCTAGGCTCTGGCTTGTCGCTCGCAATGCCCGTGCCCTGCAAGACGTAGCTGCCCGCTGCACAGCACTCGGCGCCCACGCAAAAGCCCTGCCTTGCGATCTCACCGACGCAGCCTCGGTCGACGGCTTGGCAAACGCTCTCGAAGCCAGCGACGCGCAGCCAACCCTCCTCATCAACAACGCCGGCCGCTTTGCGCAACACGACCTCTTCTCGACGACCGTCGATGAGTTTCGCGATGTACTCGATGCAAATCTTGTCAGTGCGTTTCTTATGACCCAGGCTCTCGCTCCGGCCATGATGAAGCGCAGGGCCGGCACGATCATTTTTATGGGCTCGGTCGCGAGCAAGCGAGGCTTTGCTGATTCGGCGACCTACACCGCTGCCAAGCACGGGCTCTTGGGGTTTGCTCGCTCGGTCCGCCTGGCGACGCAAGATGCGGGTATCCGCGTCTCCACCATCATGCCCGGTGCCACCGACTCACCAAGCTGGAAGGGAACCTCGGTCCCAAAAAGCCGGCTTATGCCCGCCGAAGACATAGCGCAAAGCGTGCTCGCAATCGCCAAGCTAAGCAGCGGGACGGTGGTGGAAGAAATCGTGCTGCGCCCCATCGCCGGCGACTTGTAGCCTAGCCTTCGACCGATACCAGCTTGTCTACGATAGGCTGGCCCAAAGCGCGCTTGGTCGCTTCCTCCGCCGCTGCCATCGCGAGCACACCGCGATCGAGGTGGAATGGATTGGCTCTTGGCAACTCGGTAATTTGAAGACTCACCATCGATTCGCGACTGGGAATCTGCAGAGCCTTGCTACCAGCGCGACGCCAGGGAGAGCGAGAGGCGATGTGATGGTAGAAAATGCGCTCGTTCGAACTCATGCCGTCCAAGCCAGGACGATCGGCGATGCCGCCATCCGAGAGTAGGCACCCTTCCCGCTTTACCGGATGAAAGAGCACCGGAAGCGCGCACGAGGCGAGGATGGCGCTGGCCAGGTCACCTTCGTCAAGTACCAGAGTTTTTCTTACCCGAAGATCATAGACTGAGATGGCCACTGGAGCGCGGCACTCGGCAAAGCTCGGGACCGGAAGAAGCTCGTCAAGTTTGCTGCGAAAGAGCCGCCCGCCCAACAAGCCAAAGCCCGGCTTGGGATCCCAAAAGTCGCTGCGCTTAAGCGCAGCAAGCTCGTCGCCAAGTTTGTTTGCAGAAAGCCCTGCGCCCCACAGGCCTGCGACCAGAGCGCCGGCACTGGAGCCAGACAAACTCTTAGGAGCCAAGCCTGACGACTCGAGAGCCTTAAGCATCCCGGTGTGCGCGAAGAAACTAAAGAAGCCCGACGACATCGCCAGTGAAAACGGCTCGGCCTCCAACCATTCGCCAAGGGTACGCTGCTGCATGGCGGCCTTGCTACCACACTGCGATCGGGCCAGCGCCATCGAATCCCGAGATGTCCTGGCGTCCCCGCGTTCGAGGCTGCGCCAAGGCAAAATCCATCGCGGCAGCCCCAGGCCTAGTCGTCTTGCCGAGCCTTGCTCCGGCCCTTCTTCACGTCCGAGCGCTTGCGCTTGCCATCGAGACGCCTGCGTACCGACGCCTTGGTCGGCCTGGTCGCGCGACGCTTCTTCGGCCGCACAAGTGCCTGCCGAATAATGACGGCAAGCTTGCTGCGGGCCTCTTCGCGATTGCGAACCTGGGTTCGGTGCTCGTCACAGGTCACCAAGAGTTCGCCCTTATCGGTAAGACGACTTTGCAGACGCACCAGCAAATAGGCATGGTTAATCTGCCCAAAGGCCGAGCTATCCTTGGGCACCCAGCGCAACTCCACCTTTGTCGCAACCTTGTTTACGTTTTGCCCGCCGGGCCCGGTCGACGTCACAAACGATTCGCGCAGCTCTCTCTCCGGTATCACGATTCGGTGGTTGATACGGATTTCTCTCATGGTCTACCTTCGCCCGAACGACCGTCCCAGCGCGGCCGCTTTTACCACGCCTCCGAGTACTTCTATGAAAAACCTCAAGCCAACCAACAAAGTCGCCACGCTCTCCACACGGTTCATGACTGGTCTTATGACCGCGGGTCTCATGACGGCCTGCGGGCCCTCGGGAACCGACGGTGATGGCAATGGCATTGGCGCAAGCGACGGCGGCAGCGGCGACGCGAGGCCAAGCTTTGACGCGCAAATCTTCGCAGATGCCTCGTGTGGTGCGCAGACCGCCGAAATCCCCCTTGTCGAGCTTGGCGATCCGCCAGACCTGCTCATCGTGCTCGACAAGAGCGGCTCCATGACGTTGCCTCCGGGCTTTCCCTTCACGCTTGGACCAAGCAAATGGGACATCATGGAAGATGCCATTGAGAACATTACCAATACCTACAATACCAACATTCGCTTTGGGCTCACCTCGTTCCCATCGGATAGCGACTTGTGTGGAGTCGACTCCGGTGCCGACGTTGCCATTACCTTGAGCAATGCTTCCGCGATCAATTCGTGGATGGGCAGCAACTCTCCCGACGGCAACACTCCAGCGCACCTCGCGCTTCAAAACGCCTCCAGCATTTACTCAGGAATCCCCGCCAACCCCGGCGGCCAGTACGTGCTCTTCGCAACCGATGGCGCCCCAAACTGTGGCGGCAACCCGGTGGACCCAGAAGCTGATAGCGCAAACGAGACTGTCGCCGCGGTTGCTGCACTAAGCGGCCAAGGCGTCGGCACCTTTGTCCTCGGCTTCGGAAGCGTGCTCGGCCTTGATACGGGTGTGCTCAACGATGCTGCGCAGGCCGGTGGCCACCCAAAACCTTCGGGACCGCCCTACTACTACCACGCCGATGACGCCCAGAGCCTGGACGCAGCGCTCATGGCAATTGCCGGCGGAATTGTCGTGCCAACCTGCTCGTTCGAAGTCACGGAAACGCCTCCCGATCCCGACCTCGTCACCGTCACCATTGAAGGGACGCCAATTCCCCGCGATGCCAGCCACACAAACGGCTGGGACTACCATCCAGACGCCAACACCATCACATTCTTCGGCGCAGCCTGCGACTCGGTACAAGAAGGTGAAACGAGTGTGAGTTTCGTCTTCGGTTGCCCCGGTCCCATCGTAGAGTAGGGGCGTGTCCCCATCCGCAGTACCCACGCCGGAGCAGCTCCTTGCGCTGGACCGGCTTCTTAGGCTCTCGCCTCACAATTCCTTTTTGGGCATGAAGCTCGAGTCCGCCAAGGAGAATCGAATTTCGGTCTCGCTGCCGATGAGCGAGAAGCTCGTTGGCAACACGTCCGAAGGCCTGCTTCACGGCGGCGTCGTTAGCTCGCTGCTCGACACAAGCGCAAGCTTGGCCGTCATGCTCAGGCTCGGCAAACTCATCCGCGTGGCAACCCTCGATATGCGTCTCGACTATCTTCGCTCGGCCAAAGCCGAAGGCACGCTTCACGCGCGCTCCTCGTGCTACCGACTCACCGACCAAATGGCCTTTGTACGAGGCGTGGCGTTTACCGTCGACGACGATGGCAACGAGGATAAAATCGCCAAAGCCGCGGCAAGCTTTCTTGTGATTCACCAGCAGCGAGTATCGTCATGAAGGTTCTACAAGCACTCGCCCAGGCGAAAGACGCAAACGCCCCGCAGTCTCTGCTTCAGCATTTTCCCTATGCCGAGGCGATTGGGATTAGCGCCGAGATCAAAGACGGCACGCTTGTAACCCACTTGGCCTTTGACCAACACATCATTGGTGACCTTGGGGCGGCGGCGCTGCAAGGAGGCGCCATTAGCACCCTGCTCGAGAGCACGGCCGTGTTGGCGCTGCTGTGGAACGTGGAGAAAATCCAGATGCCACAGCTGATGAATCATGCGGTCGAGTACCTAAGCTCGGGACGACCACTGCCAACCTATGCGCGCGCAGAAATCACTCGTCACGGCCACCAGATTGCCAACGTGCGAACCATTGCTTGGCAAGAAGATCCGCAGGCTCCGATCGCTGCAGCACACGCGCATTTCCTCTTGGTCCCCGAAGCCAAATGATAGCGAGCACCAAGCACCCCAAAATCGACAGTCGGGCGTTTGCACTTGGAGATGGCAGCACAGGCGTTCTCTTGCTGCACGGCTACTCAAGCTCTCCGGCCATCGTGCGCCCCATGGGCGAGTACCTTGCAGACTGTGGCATGCGCGTTGTAGCCCCACTGCTTCCAGGCCACGGAACCAGCCCACAAGACCTTAACAAGCGCACCTGGCGCGAGCTTGCAGATGCCGCTGCAAACGAGCTCTATGCACTGCAGGCGCAATGCGACCATGTATTTGTTGGCGGCCTCTCGATGGGCGGGCTGCTCGCGCTTCACCTCGGCCAGCGCTGCACCGGCATTCACGGGCTCATTCCCATGGCAGCTGCGCTCTACGCGAAAAGTGCCATGCGCTACCTCCTGCCCTTCGTGCGTCACTTCGTAAGTACAATTCCTAAGAGCAAAGATCCGGGCATCAGCATCGAAGACCTCAGTTGCGCGCCTCTACTTTGGACCTACGATCGACAGGCCCTGCACTTCGTCGCCCAGCTTTTTGCCCTCATGGAAGACGTGCAACGCAACATGCACAAGCTCGAGCAACCGCTGCTAATTTTCCAAGGCGAGCACGACAAGACAGTGCCCATGAAGGCCGCTTGGGAAATTGCCGAGAAGTCGAGCAGTCGCGATACCGAGCTTGTCGTCCTTCCTCATTCCGGCCACTGCCTTACGATCGATGGCGAGCGGCAACAGGTTTTCGAGAAATCCGCCCAGTGGATTCGGCAACGCGCCTAAGCAGCCAAAGATAAGAATTATACCGACCCCAGCGAGCGTTCCCAAGCATGTGATGCGTAGCTTGAAAGTGCGGCCAGCGTTAGATCAAAGACGAGTGCGGCAATTGCAAGGTAGGCAAGCGGACACGGCATGATGAGAACGGCGAGCCCGCTTGGAAATGCGCAAAACAGCGCCGAGGTATGCGACCAGTCAAGACGCCCAGCAGTTGTCTTACGAGTCATCGCAACCACAAGCGGAATCGCGAGCAAGCCTGTCACAAACGCTCCAATGAGGGCCGAGCCTCCGGCAAGTCCAGCACCAATACGTCCACCAAAGGACTCATCGACCGAGCCGAGATGGTGCTGCGCGACGGCAAGGAGAAACATGGCCAGAACCACAACGGCGATCAAGCGAAGCTTGATCAGTGTCTCGACCATGACCACCAGTGACAATCGTTCTTGCACCCTTTGCCAATGAGCAAAGTCGGGTCCAAATTGCTTTGCGGTAAGTCCTCGATTTGCTGTTGAGGGCCTGTGCGCCCAAGCAACGGGTGTGCTTCGTGGCACCGGTTCTGGGCAACACCAAGCCATATTCTTGGTCGTGGCCAATCATAATTGGCGTATGATCAGCTAGTTTCTTGACGCGGCGCGCAATGTCGCGTTACCTGGGGCTTCTCGACGCCGGCCAGACCGGGTCTGCCGATTCCGCGACTTCGGCGTTTTGCGGGAAGCGCTCCCAAGCTTCACAACTCACTGATTTCTCTAACTCGATTTTCATTTCCCCACGATGCGAGCCCCCATTCAACTTGGCACGATTTTCGGATCAATTTCACGTGTGCCACCACACAAAAATTCCGACGACACTAACGACGCCGACGATCGGCGCTCGGAAGCTCGGACTGGTGAGCGCATTCCCGTCCAGTTCTTTGATGGCCACGAGCAACTCGGCCACCAGGGCACGCTAATCAACGGCTCCAATGGCGGAGCGTTCATCGAAACACATAAGACGCTGCCGCTGCTCACCAAACTCCGCATCGAGGGCCCTGGCATTACCTGCCAGGCCGTAGTGTGCCGAGTGCACTGGCTTGGCCCCGAAGAGCGCGCGTCCCGCAGCGGCGGCATGGCAGTTCGGCTGCTTTCGCGCAAAGAGCACGACTTGGGCACGGTATTACCGTTTACCCAGTCCAAAGCGGCAAAGTAGGCCAAGGTGTAGGCTGGCCGCCCATGTGGTGGCAAAGCTTCTTCGACGAGACGTATTTGGAGCTTTGGGCGCATCTGCACCCCAAGGCGCAGTGTGAGGACGAAGCCGAACAGCTGATATCACTGCTTGAGCTCTCGCCCGGCGACGCTGTTCTCGATGCTCCCTGCGGCTACGGCCGCATTAGCATCCCACTGGCCAATCGCGGCCTGCGAGTTACTGGCGTTGACTACTCGCCGCAGCTACTGCGACACGCTGCGGCACGTGAAGACTCAGAACAAATCGCAATTCCGATCCGGTGGATAGAAGAGGACCTTCGCACGGCCACTCTCCCGATTGGGCAAGATGCTGCCATCAACCTCTTTTCCAGCATGGGCTACGGCACAGAAGACGACGACTTGGCAACCCTGCAAACGATTCACGCCTCGCTAAAGCCCGGTGGGCGGCTCTTTATCGAGACCATGCACCGCGACGCCATCGTGCACTCCCGCGCGCTTGGCACGACCACCGGAATTCGCGGCCCCTCGGGAATCACGCTCCGTGAACGCAATACCTTTGAACCGGTCCGCGGGATTGTGGAAAGCACCTGGACATGGACAAGCCCAACCATTGCCGGCAGCCGGAAAAGCACAATTCGCATCTACTCGGTGACCGAACTTGTAGCTCTCGCTGAGCGAGCGGGTTTCACGAATATTCGCTGCACAGCGGGCCTGAGCGGCGAACCCCTGGGCGAGCACAATCTGCACGAGCGACTGGGCCTCATCGCTGTGGCCGGGCCTACAAGAGCGCAGCAAAACTAGCCCCGTTCTGGTGCGCAGCAGGGTTGTCGAAGTGTCCCAAGACTGCGTACTCTCTGCGTTCTTCTGGCAACAGAGAAACCCGCGGAGAAAGAGAAACTCAGTATGAACAAGCCCATTAGACGTGTAGCCGTTATCGGCTCCGGTGTTATGGGAGCCGGCATTGCCGCTCACATTGCAAACGCCGGCCTCCCCGTCCTCCTCCTCGACATCGTTCCATCCGGCGTCGCCAAAGACGCCGGGGCAAACGCTCGCAATGCCATTGCCGCAGGCTCGGTAAAAGCCCTGCTCAAAAGCAAGCCAGCAGCGCTCTTCAACAAGAGCCACGCTCAGCTCATCGAAATCGGCAATATCGACGACGACCTAGAGAAAGCCGCCGAGTGCGACCTGATCGTCGAAGCGATTATCGAACGACTCGACATCAAGCGCGGGCTGTTTAAGCGCCTCGAGCCAATGCTCGGCGACAGCATCCTCGCTTCCAACACCTCCGGCCTGCGCATCGTCGACATGCTCGAAGGCTTTAGCGAGGAGTTCAAGCAGAACTTTCTTGTGATGCACTTCTTCAACCCGCCGCGCTACATGAAGCTCCTCGAGCTCGTCGCTGCGAACGAGACCAGCAAAGAAACCGTAGAGCGCGTCGAGCACTTTGGCAAAGAAGAACTCGGAAAAGGCATCGTCTGGGCCAAGGACGAGCCAAACTTCGTCGCCAACCGCATCGGCACCCACTCGATGATGACCACGGTGCACCTCATGCTCGAAGAGGGTCTTGTGCCCGAAGACATCGACAACATGACCGGTGTTCCAATGGCGCACCCCAAGAGCGCAACCTTCCGCACAGCGGATATGGTCGGCCTCGACACCCTCGCTCACGTCGTCAACAACTGCTACGAAGTTCTCGTAGACGACGAAGACCGCGACGTCTTCAAGATGCCCGAGTTTCTCAAGGGAATGCTTGAGAAAAATCTCCTCGGTCGCAAGACCAAGGCCGGTATCTACCGCAAGACGAAAGACGGCATCGAGACCATCGATCTTAAGACTCTTGAGTTCCGTGCCAAAGGTGGCGACGAGAAGATCAAAGCCACCTGCAAGGCTCTTAGCAAGATCGAAGATCCTGGCCAGCGAATTTCCAAAACCGTCGCCAGCGAAGGCATGGTCGGCAAGTTCTCTTGGACGGTGATTTCTCGCAGCCTCGCCTACGCTGCACGCCGCGTCGGAGAAATCTGCGATGACGTCGCAGCCATCGATAAAGGCATGCGCTGGGGCTACAACTGGGATCTGGGACCGTTCCAGGTTTGGGATGCCCTTGGCTTTGCCGAGACGTACGACCGCATGGTTAAGGAGGGCATCGCCCTTCCCGACTCGGTCAAGCGCATGCGCGAATCTGGCGCAACGGGCTTTTACAAAGGCAACGAGATCTTCGACCTCAGCACAGGCATGTATGTCGCTGCTGCCGTCGACGAACGCGAAGCAAGTCTTCAAATCATGCGCCGCGGCGAAGCTGCAGTTCTCGCCAACAAAGGCGCTGAGGCATGGGATCTTGGCGACGGCGTTCTTGGAGTGACCTTCAAGACCAAGATGAACAGCATCGATGCTGACGTCATTGGTCTGCTTAACGAAGCGGTCGACAAAGCCGAGAGCGACTTCTCATCGATCCTTATCACCAACAAGGGCGATAACTTCTGCGTTGGCGCAAACCTCTTCCTCGTTGCAGGCGCTGCCGCGCAAAAGCAGTGGGACGACCTTCTCACCATGGTCAAAGGCATGCAGTCGACCATGCAGCGCCTCAAGTACTGCACGGTTCCAGTCGTCGCTGCCCCACACGGCATGACGCTCGGCGGTGGTCTCGAAGTTTGTATGGCAGCCGATGCTGTGCAAGCTGCAGCTGAGACCTACGCAGGCCTCGTCGAAGTTGGCGTCGGTCTGCTCCCCGGCGGCGCAGGCAACATGAACATGCTCTGGCGCGCCCTTGAGGGAATCCCACAAGGGGCAGATGTCGACACCTCGGCAATCGTCGCTCAGGTCTTTAAGAACATCGCCATGGCAGCCGTTGCAACCTCTGGCAACGAAGCCAAAGAGTTTGGCTATTTCCGCCACACGGACGGGATTTCTTTTGATAGAGCCCGACAGCTTTGGGAGGCCAAACAGCGCTGCATCGGCATGGCAAACTCGGGCTACCACCCAGCCATTCCACGGGCATACCGCCTACCGGGCGACAGCGGCATCGCAACCATCGGCATGCTCATCAGCAGCATGGTCGCAGGCGGCTACGCTTCCGAGCACGACGCACTTATCTCCGGAAAAGTTGCCGAAGTTCTCTGTGGAGGCAAAGGTGGTGCATCTCGCAAGGTCACCGAGCAAGAGATGCTCGATCTTGAAGCCGAGGCATTCGTTTCTCTTTGCGGAGAGCCAAAGACGATGGCACGCATCCAGCACATGCTTATGAAGAATAAGCCCTTAAGAAACTAAGACCCCATAGAGAAAAGGACTTCAGAGTATGGGAAACGACAATCCAATTGTTATTGCCGACGCAGTGCGTTCGGCCGTAGGTAAGGCGCACAAGGGCACACTCGCCCTCAAGCGTCCTGACGAACTCGGCGGCGATGTGCTGCGCGCTCTTCTTGCGCGCAACCCACAAGTAAAGCCCGAGATGGTCGATGACATCAAGATCGGCTGCGCAATGCCCGAGGGCGATCAAGGCCTTAACGTCGCGCGCCTTATCGGCCTTCTAGCAGACATTCCTCAGGAGGCGTCGGCGGTCACCGTCAATCGCTTCTGCTCAAGCGGGCTGCAAGCCATCGCCGATGCCGCTGGCTCGGTTGCGATCGGCTCGTGCGACATCGTTGTCGCTGGCGGCGTCGAATCGATGACCTCGGTACCAATGACCGGCTTTCACCTAAGCGCCTCACCGGAGCTTATGGACAAGATGCCTTCGGCTCACACGCCGATGGGCATTACCGCCGAGAACGTTGCCAAGAAATTTGGCATCACTCGCGAGCAACAAGATGCCTTTGCAATGTCGAGCCAAATGAAGGCGAAGGCTGCGCAAGAGAAGAACGTCTTCCAGGACGAAATCGTCCCAGTTCGGGCTCTTCGCTACAAAGATGGCGAACGTGTCTACTCGGACTTCAACAAAGACGAACTGCCACGACACGAGACCACCCTCGAGGGCTTGGGCAAACTTCGCCCTGCGTTCTCGATGACGGGTTCGGTAACGCCAGGCAACGCATCGCCTCTAAGCGATGGTGCTGCTGCGGCGCTTGTTATGACCAAGGCAAAAGCTGACGAGCTTGGCATTACGCCACTCGGTATCTTTCGCCAATTTGTTACTGTGGGTGTCGACCCTGCCATCATGGGCATCGGTCCTCTCCCTGCCATTCAGAAGCTGCTCGCCAAGACCGGTCTGACGGTCGACGATATTGACCTCTTTGAGATAAACGAGGCATTTGCCAGCCAAGCTGTCTACTGCCAAAAAGAGTTGGGAATTCCCGACGAGAAACTAAACGTAAACGGTGGAGCCATTGCCCTTGGGCACCCATTAGGCTGTACGGGAGCGAAGCTCACGGCAACGGCTCTTCACGAGTTGAAACGACGCGGTGGACGCTACGCCGTCGTTTCAATGTGTATCGGCGGCGGCATGGGAGCCGCAGCCCTTTTCGAAGCAGCGTAGGAAATATCGATGAGTCTCCCGAACCGAATTGAATACTGTGGTCACCTTCTTGGCGGCCAACCCTCTGAATCTCAGTACAAGCAGCTCTCAGTTGAGGGCTACAAGACTGTGATCAGCTTCCGTCCTCTTGAGGAGCCAGGAGCTGAAAAGAGCAAGCTTCAAGCTGAAAGCGCTGGCATGAAATTCGTCAACATCCCCGTAGCGGGTGCTGCCGATTTCTCGAAAGAGAAAGCCAACGAATTTCACGAAGCACTCGAGAAAGAAGAAGGCCCGTTTGTGGTGCACTGCAAGTCCGGTGGACGTGTTGCAGCACTCTTCACCCTTAAACTCGGCTGGTGCGACGGTAAGAGCGTCGACGAAGCCATGGCGGAGGGCGAGAAGATCGGCCTAGGTGGTCTCGACGCCACCATCCGCAAGCTGCTCCGCTAACCATTGCGACCGTCGCGAGGGGCCGTGCAGAACGGCTCCTCGACTACTCCGCAACTGCTTCGCTTACAAGCGGCTGTGGAACACCCATCATAGGGCAGCTAGAGACCGTGGCACGAAGTTGACTTGCCACTGGGTTTACGCAGTCCCAGAACGAGACTGCTTGCTAGCCTCGTCTCAGTTGGCTACGCGGTTGGTATCTCGTACTTCTTGAACCCGCGCAAACCACGCTGCAACACGCGGCCGTTTCATGATGTCCGCAAATGCCGGGAAGTCGCGGATGCACGTGAGACAGCCATGCGCTGCGATGTCACCGACGCTGAGTTCGTCGCCGCAGACAAAGCGCTGATCGGCCAGCCAGTCTTCAAACTTGTCCATCTCGGCGGCGAGCATCTCTTTGGGTTTGCCGCCTCCGCGCCTTGCCGAAATCTTCTTGGCAACTTGGTGCATGATAAGAGAGCCACCGCCGCGCACCACGGCGTTTTGCACAAAGCCAAAGTTCGACGTTCGCGCAACAACCTTGGCGGCGCGCGCCGCGTCGCGCCAAGTACCGTAGATCACAGCCGGTAGAACCTGAGCTAGGTCGTCATCGGTCCACTGCTCAATCATGTCCGACTTTGCCTTGGCATCCCCTGAAGGCGTCAAGCTGGCGTCCCGGGTCTCAAGGTGATTGAGAATCTCCGTTGAATCGGCAATGAACTCCCCGTCGATCTGCAGTACCGGCACCTTGCGGCGCACGTTGCTATCCAGTTCGGGCAGCTCCTTCTTGGTCATCGGATTGACCTCAACAGTCTCGAACGCAATGCCCTTGGCTTCAAGGGCGGCCCGAACCTTGTGGCAGAACGGGCAGAGTTCGAACTGGTAGAGCGTGGTGGTATGCACGTCGCGCTTTTGCCAAGAATCGTTTGGAAGCGCAAGCGGGAAGCGCATGGTGGAAAGGCTCATCGGGAAATCGCCCGAAGGGGAATCATCCGAGAGAGAATCCAGCTGGAGCCCGATGCTACGAATCGGGCCCACAGCCGGCAAATGCTACATAAGAAGCTACTCGACGTCTGAAGGCATTGCCTTGAGGCGCTTGAGAGCGGTGACCTTAACTTTGCTGCTTGCAGGCTTTGCAGCAACGTCCATCAACTCGCCAGGCTTGAATGGGTTTGGCACTCCGGTCCGAGCTGGACGAGCAGGCTTAACCACTGTGCTGATTTTCAGCAGGCCAGGAAGCGTGAAGACGCCAGCACCATCTTTGGTGAGGTGACGTTCAATGGTGATCGCAAGCTCCTCGAGCACGGCTTTAACCTCTTTAGGGCTAAGCTCAGTGTTGGTGGCAAGCTCGTTGATGAGAGTTGTTTTGTTCATCGCGGTTTCGATGGGCGTGATAGACATGCAGCTAGCCTAGCCTCATAATCCGAGTCTTGTGAGCGCCGAAAGCCCTGATATACAGCTTGAAGACGCCTCAAAGTCGAATTAGAGGAGATCTACACCGCGATTCCCCGTGGATCTGCGGTTCTGCAGCGGCGATTGGCGCGATTGGCGAGCCTGGTTTGCCCCGTTTTGCTGCCTCATAAGCCTCCCGTTGCTGCCTCATAAGCCTCCCGCTGCTGCCTGCATGCGGCGCGCGTGGCTGCCCGCGCGCCTGCGCATATGCCTCGCGTTACTGCCCGCGCGCCTCCGCAGGCTCGACGGCTACTCGAAGACGACGGTCTTGTTTCCGTAGACCAAGACGCGGTCCTGCAGGTGCCAGCGAATCGCCTGCGCAAGTACGAACTTCTCTAAGTCGCGCCCTTTGCGAATCAGATCGGGAACCGCATCGCGGTGCGAGCAGCGCGTAACGCCTTGTTCGATGATGGGCCCCTCGTCAAGAGTCGCCGTCGCATAGTGCGCCGTCGCGCCAATAAGCTTCACGCCACGCTCGTGAGCGCGGTGGTACGGCTTGCTGCCAACAAACGCCGGCAAGAACGAGTGATGAATATTGATGATGCGGTTTTGGTGCTGCGCCACAAACGAATCGCTGAGGATCTGCATATAGCGGGCGAGCACGACAAGGTCGATCTGGTAGCTCTTGAGAAGTTCAAGTTCGACGGCCTCCTGCGCAGCCTTGGTTTCCCGAGTCTTTTGCACCAGGTGGTAGTCGATTCCAAACTGCTTTGCCGTCGCCTCAAGGTCTGGATGGTTGCTGATAATTAGCGCCAGATCACAATTGAGTTCGCCGCTTCGGTGCCGCAAGAGCAGATCGTAGAGGCAGTGGTCGTACTTCGAGACAAAGATCGCAACGCGTTTTTTCTGCTTGGCCTCAGCCACCTGCATATTCATCGAAAAACGCTCTGCAACCTCGTCCAGCGCCCGTGTGAGTGTTCCTCGATCCGTTGTCATCTCGGCCAAGTCGCACCGGATACGCTGGAAGAACAGCCCCTCGTCGCGATCCGTGTGTTGATCGGAGTCGAGAATGTTAACGCCGTGCCCCGCGAGCAACTGCGCAAGCCCCGCAACAATGCCGCGCCTATCGGGGCATGAGACCAGCAGAGTAATAAGCTGTTCTGCAGCGTTCGTAGTCATGCGATTAAGCATAGCAACCGCAGCTTCCATCTTGCGCCGTGGACCCAGCATGAGAGAATTGTCTTAGATGAGCTGGGCGGTACGCATTAAACTTGGAGCGCTAGTATGCACAGCGACGTTGCTTGGTAGCTGCAGTCTGCTGTTTTCAGCCGACGATACGGGCAGCGAGGTGAACGACGACGCAGGCGGACGGATCGATGCAGCGACAATTGACGCCGGCCCTGTCTTTGACGGACCTCCGCCCGACGCAGCGCTTCCGCTTGCCACAAACCGCCTAATCCTCCGCTACTTCCTCGACGACGATCCCGGTGAGGACGTCGTGAGCGATATCAACGAGGAGCTTGTAAACGACCTTGCGCTTGCAAACGGATTACAAGTCACCGGCACTGAAGGACGGCGGGGCCTGCGATGGGAGACTGTGAATGACGTCGGGGTAGCCGAAACCCGTCTGGAATCGGGGCATGCCCTCCTCGCCCTCCAAGAGGCGCTTACCTTTACGTTCGAGTTTGTACTTCGAGTCGACGATGCAGGGTCGCAGAGTCCTTCGATCTTGTTTCTTCTTTCCACGGACGGAGCTGGCGAAGGCGACGCCGCCCTGCAGCTCCGAAATCCCGACGACGGCGGCTTCGTGGTGGATTTCGTCTTCGATGGAATCGTGATTCGGTCGTGGCCGGCGCCAAACCTCGGAGAACGCAGTGTGCTGCACTTCGTCTTTGACTCTCCGGCCTCGACCGAGATCAACCGATTGCGTCTGTACTCAAACGGCCTTCCGCTGTCGGCCGACAAGGAGTTCATATCCCTGGCCGAAGATGCTCGGTTTAAGTTTGATATCGACAGCCTCTTTGCGCTGGGAAACGCAGAATCGCCCGAGTCCCGCTCACTGAGCGGCAAGATTTTCTATCTAGCGGTTTACGATGCAGCGCTGCCCGAAACTGTCATGACATCCCAGTCCGCGATTCTGATCGGCAACGACGACCAGCCACCGCCGATGCCGTAGCGCACACGATGCGATAGCGAACGCGCCGCCGTAGCCAACGCGATGCTGTAGCGCCTGCGAACGTTTTTCGCTTTTCTCGGAACCTCGCGCGCGAAGCGGTGTCTCTACGAGCAAGAACCAGCGACGAGTCACCCTAGCCCGCGTGCATATCTCGCGGTGCGCGGATGCGTTTTATCGACTTGCTCGCGCCTCACACCCCGCCAGGAGCTCGCCATGCGCATTCTCTCTCGTCCGGGCCAGTGGATGCTTTGCGTCTGCTCGCTAACCTTGCTCGCCTCACTTCCCTACTCCGTCTCAACTGCCAGTGCGCAGCCAAAGGCAAAGGAAGCCCCTAAAGCGACCAAGCGCGTTGTAAAGCGCGCTCCCAAGTCCAAAAGCGTACGCCAGTGCATGCACTTTTCGCAGAAGCTCGGCGGCGACGAAGAGAGTGTGGATCTAGCGCTTACCAGCAACTGCAAATTCGAAGTTGTGTGCACTCTCGAGTGGCAACTCAGCTGCTCGGACGACGACGGTACGGCGAGTTCAACTCCGAACACGCGCTCCACATCGATGCTCTTTGCCGAAGACTTTCGAATCAACGCATCGGCCGCGACCTGTGATGAAAGCTGGGAGGTTGGTGGCGTCAAATGGAACTGCGTTGCGGCCGACGAATAGTCGTCAAAGACTCACCCCTTTGCATCGTGCGGGTTTTCTTTTGCCCAAGCTCAGTTTCTTTTCTCTGAGTCCGGTTTCTCGCCGCCTTCACATGCATACAATGGGTTGCCATGACGCGCTTCGTTGGCATCGATTTTGGCACCACCAATAGCGCGATTGCGATCGCCAATGATGGCGAGGCGCCGCAGCTTGTTCCGTTTCCCCAACCTGGTGGCGACGTGGCCCAAACCTGGCGAACGGTTCTTTACTTCGAACCTTCGGAAGGTCCAACTCCAGACGTAAGTGCTGGAGCCATGGCAATTGGCCGCTACCTCGAAACGGGTGGCGATGGCCGCTTTATTCAAAGTGTGAAGTCGCACATGGCATCGCGGCTCTTTAGCAAAACGACGATTATTGGCCGCAACTACTCGCTCGAAGACTTGCTCGCCTCTTACCTGCTGCAAATGCGCAAAGCCTCGCCTGTCGACCTGGGCAATCGCGCAGTGGTTGGTCGGCCAGTGCGCTACTGGGGCGCAACCGAAGAGGCCGATGACGAGCGCGCCATTGCCCGCATGCGCAGCGGGCTTGCGCTCGCAGGCTTTGACGACGTCGTCTTTGAAAACGAACCCAATGCCGCTGCTGCAAAATACGGTGCGAGCCTCGAGCAAGAAGAACTCGTACTCATCGCCGACTTCGGCGGCGGAACCAGCGACTTCTGCCTGCTAAAGATGCGCCCCGGAAGTGCTGCAAGTGAAATTCTTGCAACCGGCGGCGTTGGCATTGGCGGCGATACCTTTGATGGCTGCATGATCGACTCGCTCGTTGCGCCCAAACTCGGCAAGGGCACAACCTACGGCGACGGCTTTGGCGCGCAAACCGCGGTGCCTCGCAGCCTGTACCTAAACCTGCGACGCTGGCATCACTTGGCGTTTCTCAAGTCGCGCACAACCATGGCACTTCTGCGGCGCATCGCCGGTGCCTCAGAGTATCCGGATCGCATTCACAGCTTTATCCATGTCGTCGAGAACGACCTTGGTCTGCCGCTCCACCAAGCGATCGAACGCGCAAAGGTTGGGCTCTCAAAAGCCGAAGAGGGCGCTCTCGACTTTCGCGATCCACCGATTTCAATTTCCGCACCAGTCTTGCGCAGCGAATTCGATGCGTGGATCACAAGCGATCTCGACAAAATCGACAGTGTGGTCGACGGTGTTCTGGCCGATGGCGGCGTCACGGCGGACCAGGTGCATCGAGTCTTCACAACCGGCGGATCATCCTTTGTTCCAGCGGTTCGAGCACGGCTAGAGCGCCGCTTCCCAGGCCGCCTACGCGGTGGCGAGGAAATGACAAGCGTCGCACTAGGCTTGGCCGAACGCGCTCGCGAAATTTTCTCGTAACACGCCTCCGCCCTCGTGAACCCCATTGGGTTCCACCTGTGCACTTGGCGATTGCGGACGCCCATCTGCAGGTGAGAGAATTGCCGCTGATGGGAATTCTTCGGAGTACGCCTTTCGCCCTTTCACTTTTCTTCGCGCTCGCTGCCTGTGGCGGCGATGGGGACGGCACAAAAACAGTGGGTGATCTTCCTGACGCTGGCGGCCCGATTACGCCGCCTGCTGCCTCTTGCGCAGCTGGCGAAAACGCCACAGCCGAAGCATCCGAGCCCCAGCTTCTAACTTCCATCTCCGACCGCTGGCACGAGGGCTGGCTCGCGTCTCCAGCGATTGCCGACCTCGATGGCGATGGTACAGCCGAAATCGTTGTCGCTCGCGCAGATCGTCTTAGCGTTTGGCATTCCGATGGCACTCTGGTGTGGCAAGCCGAGGTTGACGGGCGAATCTGGACCTCACCCATCGTAGGTGATCTTCTGCCCGGGGCCGCCGGGCTCGAGACTGTGGTTGCAAGCCGCGATGCAATTTCACTTTACGACGCATCCGGAACTCTCATGCCGGGTTACCCATTCGAATGGCGCGACGAACTTCGCAGTTTGGCTGCGGCCGATATCGATGGCGATGGCAGGCTTGAAATTGTCGCCGTGACCAACAGTCGGCTTGAAGCAAATGGCAAACGCGACATCCTCTTTGCGATCGAAGCCGAGGGCGCCGAACCAATCGCGGGCTTTCCGCCAAACACCAGTGGCACTTCAGGTTGTGAAGACGCTTGCTACGTAACTGGTGGCTACGATCAAAACCTCGCACTTGGCGATGTAAACGGCGACGGCGCAGCAGACATCTTTGCCACCCAAGACAACGCCTATCTAAGCCTTCACGAAGGCGACGGCAAAGCCTTTCCTGCGGCAGCGTTTTTTGAAGATCGAAACTTTTTTCCAGGCATTCGGTTTCTTCACGACTACGACGAAGCCAAACAGGGATACGCCGACGACGAAGACTCGGCCAACCAAGCGCACTTCACAAACTCGGCCCCAGCCATTGCTGACGTCGATGGCGACGGCCAAGCCGACCTCGTGGTCTTGGGCTCGGTACAAAATGCTTCACAAGACGATCGCGAACGCGGCGTTGGGCTCTGGGTTCTGCACAACGATGGCACACGGCTCGCGGGTTGGGAGACGCCCTTTCATGCAGAAGGTTACTTAAGTGGGCTTTGGGATTTTGACGGGACCAACATGGTCGGAGCCACCAATCAAGTAAGTGTTGTCGACCTCGATCCGGCTCGAAACGGCCTTGAGATGGTCTTTGCAGGCTTTGACGGTCGAATCCACGCTGTCGATTCTAGCGCCAGCGAAATGTGGAACTATGGTTACACCGATGATCCCAGAGTGCTAACCGGTGGCGTCGCAGTCGCCGATCTGAGTGGCGATGGCAGCCCCGAAATTATCTTTGCGAGCTACTCGCCCGACGATGATAAGTCGCATCTCTTCATCCTGGGCGCCGGCGGCAGCGAGCAACACAAAATCGCCCTTCCCGACCGCGGTTCGATGGCCGTTCCAACCATTGCCGATGCCACTGGCGATGGCGTATTGGAGATTGCCTTGGCAATGAAAGCTGGCGAGGATGATCAGCCGCAGCTTATGCTCTTCTCCGTGCCAGGTTCTGGCGATGCGTGCCTGCTTTGGGCAACCGGCCGCGCAAACCTTCTTCGCAACGGCTTCGTTCCTCCGGCGCAGTAGTACCTCGCTCGGCACGAAAATTGAGAAGCTGGAAAGCCGCCTCGCATTCTGCTCAGGCTCGTGGATGCCGGCGCGATTGCCCTACAACGACGACCAAGCATTCGGGCATACCCAGTGCAAAAGGTCGTAATCAACAAGTGGTACGCTCCTGCGCACATGTCGAGGTTTTTACTGCTACTCGCGAGTGCGTCACTCGGTTCGGCTTGTGGCGGTGCGATTCCCTCCGAGCCTGCAAGTGGAGCGCTCCACCGCGACCTTGAGCGCATTGTCGAACTTGCGGATGCCGAAGGTTGGAGCATTGATCGTGTCGAAGTGGACGAGGCGCTGCCGACGGCACTTGAGTCGGTATGCCGCACAACTCACTCGACGCGAACGACCTTACTCGGCTGGCTCGACGCGCGCATCGAAGCGGAGGGCGGAGATGTTGTCGCCCTCTACAAAGCCCGCGGCAGCGACCTTGGCGAAGTAAGTAAACTTCTTACGTTCACTCGAATTCGCATGCTGCTCGTGGGCAGCATCAAAGCGGCAGACGCTGACTGCCCGTTTTGGATGGAGCCGAAGCGCGGCTTTGAAGGCCGACAAATTCTTGACGACCGGTGGTTTCTCTCGCTTGGCGGTGGCGGCCTTGGCATCGTCGAGCAACAAGGAGGCGACGCCGACCTTAACTTTGGCGGCGCCGGGCGACTGCTCATCGGCCGCGGCTTTGGGCGCCACGCAACGGTCCTAACCGGGCTTGAGTTTGGAGGCAGCGCTGCCTTTCCCAAAGATGAAGAAGGTCAGCGTGGCGACCTCACGGTCACCGCCGACGTTGTCATGCCACTTGTCTACCGACATCGACGCGTCAATAGCTTCTGGGAAGTTGAAGCGGGCTATGTTGCTCGCACCAACGAGAAGGAGTTTGACCCGTCTCATGGCTTTCGCATTGGTGTGGCCCTAGGGGCAAGTGCCTCGAGACGGCGCTGGGTCTTTCCCGGAGCGGCCTTTGGCGTCGCCTACGAGCGGCTTTCCGAGGACCAACCTCTGCACTTTATCAAGCTCGGCTTTCGAGTTGCCTTCGACGTTGTTCGATAACCCCATGCTCCTCCAAGCGCGCGCACTGCAAATTCCCAAGAGCGATGGACAATCGCCTCTGCCCGGCCCTATCGAGCTTTCTATAAACGCCGGCGATCGCATCACACTCACGGGCAACTCAGGCTCGGGCAAGAGTACTCTTTTGCGGTGCCTTGCAATGCTCGACGCTCGAGCCACCGGAGGCATTCACTATAAGAACAATGCCATCGCCGGCGAGAAGGTTCCCGCCTACCGCCGTGCGGTTGTCTACGTGGCCCAGTCGCCAGCACGCTTTCCCATGAACGTCGACGAGTCTCTGCGCCGTGCCTTCTCGTTTTCAAGCAGCACAAACACCTTCGATCAAGAGCTTGCATACTCCCTACTCGAGCAACTCAAGCTACCAAAGGCGATTCTACGTCGGCCCCTCAACCAAGTTTCCGGTGGCGAAGCGCAGCGAGTTGCCTTGATTCGCGCATTGCTGCTTGAACCAACAATCCTCCTGCTTGACGAAATCACCAGTGCACTCGATGCCGAGACTGAGGCCTGTGTTGTCGAGACGCTTGCTCGCTGGTTTGATGTTGGCGATCGAGCGGGTATCGCAGTTACCCACGGCGCCGATATCTGGGGCAATGCAAGCAATCGGCGCATCATCATCAAAGATGGGCAAGCGATTGAGGAGACTCGCCCATGACCGCTATTGCCATCTCCAACCAAGGGCTCGCAATTGCCGGCGGCTTCGTCATTGTGGCTGGGCTTGTCTCGTTTGCCTTGCGCCTAGGCGTTGAGAAAAAGCTCTGGATTGCATCGGCTCGTACCATTGTGCAACTCGGTCTTCTAGGTCTTGTTCTTAAATGGGTATTCGAGCAGCGCGAGTGGTACTTGGTGACAGCGGTCCTGGCAAGCATGATTATCAATGCTGGCATCGCTGCTGTGCGCAGAACAGAGCGGCGCTTTGCAGGCATTTGGTCAAGTGGCCTCATCGCTGTGACCGTTAGCAGTGTCGTCACCACTGCTGTGGTGCTCACGTTGGTCGTAAACATTCGGCCCTGGTACGAGCCCCGCTACGCGATACCACTCCTTGGCATGGTGCTAGGTAATACTCTTACCGGCCTCTCACTCTGTCTCGACCGCGTGATGACCGACTTGGACGAGAAGCGAGACCAGGTCGAAGGCTGGCTCGCCCTTGGCGCCACTCGCTGGGAAGCCTGTCGCCCCTATGTTGGAGACGCGGTTCGAACCGGCATGATTCCCATCGTTAATTCGATGAGCGTTGTCGGCATCGTAAGTCTACCTGGCATGATGACCGGCCAGATTTTGGCGGGAGCATCTCCCGAAGAAGCAGTTCGCTATCAAATTGTCGTGATGTTCATGATCGCTGGTGCCACCAGCCTGGGAGCGCTTCTCGCGGGCCTACTCGCGTTTCGAAGGCTCGTCACGCCAAATCACCAACTCGACCATCATCGACTTCGCAAGGTTGAGTGATACCGTTGCCTCGTGTCTGGCTCACTCCCAATCTTGCAAACCCTCGAGACCATTCTAGCGCCTGCTGGTGGCGGCGTGCACGTCGTCTCAACTGGCCTTGAAGAGACGCTTGCTCTTCAGCAGGCGATCTACGGCGCCGGGTCCAAGGGTGAGATTGCCAGTTGCTGGCGAACCGCGCTTGAGAAGATTTCCAAGGCCAAGGTCGTGCTTCTCGGGGTACCCTCTGACACGGGCGCCGGCTTTGTTCGCGGCGCCAACCAAGGTCCCGCCCAGATTCGCAAGTCGCTACTTGCCGACCCATCCCACGTCGCACACGGAAGCGACGTTGTAGACGCAGGCGATGTGCGAGTTATTCCTCATCTGCTCAGCGAAGAGATGATTTCCGACGAGCAACGCTCGCGCTGCAGGCTTGCCCTGTACGGAGATGCTTCGCTGGATTTACCCGTGACACCTCTCGACCAATGCGCGTTGGCAATCGAGTTGATTCGCAAGCTCAATCCTAATGTCGTTCCCATTGCGATCGGTGGTGATCACAGTGTTGGTTGGCCGGCGTTTAAAACAGCATTCCAAGCGGCAACCGACCAAGGCAAGCACGTTGGTCTGCTCCATTTCGATGCCCATACCGACCTTCTCGAAGAGAGGCTTGGGGTGCGCTACTGCTTCGCCACCTGGGCGTACCACGCAAACGAGCTACTCAAGCGAGATGGCCGGCTTGTCCAAGTGGGCATTCGAGCGAGCGGCAAAGACCGAGCGCACTGGGAATCGAACTTTGGCGTCCGCCAGTACTGGCCAGAAGAATACCTAGTTCGCCCGATTGCCGACATCGCCGAGGAAATCGCGAAGCGCTTTGAGGAGCGCGGTGTCGATTGCCTCTACATCAGCAACGACATCGATGGCACCGATAGCGCATTTGCAGCGGCAACTGGCACCCCCGAGGACCGCGGCCTTACCCCTGAGCAAGTGACGACGTTGTCGATTCGCTTGGCCAGAAGATTCCCGCTCGTTGGCGCCGACCTCGTCGAAGTTGCTCCTCCCTTGGGCGGAGAGGGCGAACCGGAGATGACATTGAAAACGGCTTGCACCTATCTAGGCGACCTAATTTCAGCTGCAACCGCCGCCTAGGCGTTACGCAGCTCGGCGAATTTCCGAAACGCGAACCGAGCCGTCTGGCATGTGAAAACTCATGCTTGATAGGCCGCGCTCGGTGTAGTGCCGCGTCACCTTAAGCTCGCCGTCCTCGTACACGCAGAGCTTCTGCAAAATGCCTGTGTCGCTCCAGTAACTCGACTCGCCATCGAGCACGCCATTGCGAGTGCGCTCTTCGGCGCAGCGAAAGCCTGTGGCGTGATACCGAGTCGCTACGATCCAATCGCCCTCCACTCTCGAGTGAGGAGACGTGCGAATTTCTTCTCCGGTCTCCCGCCACGTTCGCGTTTGCGTGATACCTCCAAGAGGATTGACAATTTCTAACGAGGCAATGTGCTCTGTCGTTCGATAGTACAAAGCCTTCGCAACCAACGACGTTTGCCCCACAACAGCATGCTCTGGTTCAAAAGAATCGAAGGCAAGAGTTTCCATGGCCAACGCTTCCGCAAGCAATTGGTCCCTCGGTTCGGCAGGCGTATAAAACTCTCCAGAGACTCGGCGCCCCTTCTCGTAACGCATTCGCCACGCGCGCTCGCCAGAGGCCCAATAGCCGTTCCATCGGCCCTCGCGAATGCCCTGCTGATACTGCCCCTCAAGATGCAATATCCCTGTGCTGCGGTAGTAGCGCCACAAGCCATGCTGCTCGCCCTCGACGACGTAGCCCTCGGCTTCGGTGGCACCGTTTTCGCCGCGAAACACAACCCTCTCGTTGCGCACGCTCAGCCAAGACGTGCCGTCCGGATACGTAAGCTCGTTGCCCCGAATCTGCTGCACGCTATCGCCCAAGCAAACCAAGCCAGGGCCAACAACGGTGCACAGAATTCCTCTTAGTCGACGATGCCTGTGTTGCGAATCATTAACCCAGGCCGAGGCTTCGCGGCCAAAGTACGAGGAAAATTTTGCGCATCCAACGTGGGTATCCGCACTCACCTGCAGCGTCACCGATCCAACTCTAAGCAGCGAGCCCATCGGAAGATGCTCCATACTCACGTCGAAATCGACAAAGAAATTGTCGCCAGACAACTCTATCGGCAGACCATCGGCAATTAGCTTCGCCACGTTCATATCGATGATCGTGACTTGCCTGCGACTTGAGCGCTCCGACTTCGCAAGTCGATTCCATTCATCCGAAAGCAATCCGGTCTCGCACATCACTCGGCCCTCGCGCAGAGCTCGACTCCCTTCTTTTGGCAGCCGCGCATTGATATGCAGCACCCGTCCCACTTCGCGAGGCCTTGGCGCTAAGGATTGCCATCGCGCCTCCAATTCGTTCCGCAGTCTCATCACGGCATGGTTCGTCCCCCCGTCCAGATTCTGAAGTCGCAGCGAATCCTGCAATCTCGTAGCGATCGGCTTAGCAAGCCAACTCGCCCGTAAAATTGGCTAGTTAATTCGCTTCCGGCTGACGCGAGCCGCTTGAGAATCGATCGTTTTTGGGGCCGATCCGCGGCAGCGATACCCAATTGGCATGAAACACCTAGGACAGCCTCCGGATGAGCGCCCCGGCCCGTCTCGCAGTACACTGCCGCGAAGACATGAAAAAACTCGCCTCCGCACTCTCGCTTATTGTCGTCGTCGGGCTGCTGGTTTTTGTCGTTCAAAACCTGCACGCCACGGAGCTTCAGTTCTTAGTCTGGAACTCGAAGTTAAGTCTCGCTGTGCCCATTATTGGGGCGTACGTACTTGGTGGCCTCACTGCGCGAAGTCTCTATCGACTACTCAATCGGCAGCGCAAACAGCGCGGCACCGAGCGCAAGGCAAAGAAACAAGCCGAAGCAAATGCCAAGAAAGAAAACGCTAAGGCCGCGGAGAGCACAGCTCCCCGCAAGCCCTAGCGTTGGGTTGGTACTAGGTCGCTAGCGACTTAGTTTGTGCCAGCGCTCACCGAGCCGCTCACTTCAACAGAAGCTTCGACCGAGACCTGAATGCTGGCCGCAGCAGCCGCTTGCGCTTGAATCGCCAAGCGCATGCAATCAGCAGCTTCCAGTCCAACATCGGCGGCGGCACTCGCAGCAGCATTTAGCCGTGCAGGCAACTCGGCAGCAGCCTCAACAACGATAGCCGTTCGTGCGGATGCTGAGAGAATCGTGCCGTAGTTATCGCGAAGAGTGGCAGCGAGCGCTTCAAGCTCGGTAGAAAACGCGCCCTCAAAGCTCACAATGACAATCGGCTTGGTGCACACGACATCCAGTGCCACATCCGATTCACAAGCGGCCTGGCAGTCGGCACTCGCTTCAACTTCGAAGCTTCCGCCTTGGCAGGTTGACTCTTCGAAAGCGACATCGCAACCACCCGAGCAGGTGCCTTCGCAGGAACCATCGATTTCGGCACGGCACGACCCAGAGCAGGTGCCCTCGCAGCTTCCAGCACAGCTTCCCTCAACCGTTCCAGAGCAGGTGCCACTGCACGTGCCACTGCACTCCCCTACGCAGTTTCCTTGGGCATCGGTAGCACTGCAGGTGCCATCGCATTGTCCGGTGCAAGTTCCAGAGCAGGTACCAGAAACAGTGCCCGAGCACGTTCCCGAGCACGAGGCATCGCAAGCGCCTGTGCACTCAACACTGGCTTCGACAGAGCAGCTACCCTCGCAAGTGCCTGAGCACCCGCCCGAGAGTTCGCCACCTTCGCATGTTGGAGGAGTTGCGGTTGCATCGAAGCTGGCATCGCACTCGGCAGCGCATTCCACCATTGCATCCAGGCTTACCGAGCAAACAGCAGGTAAGAATTGTACCGAGAGCGTTGCAGAGGCCTCGGCAGCCAGAACCTCATCGATTGCATTTGCTGCATTGACGCAAGCAACTGCAGTGTCTTCGGAGGTGTCTGCGCCTAGATCGGCTGCCATGGCGTTACAGGCATCACCAATGTCGTTTTCGATCACCAGCGCATTCACGCTTAGCTTCGCCGAAACCTCTAGCAGTGCGTCGAGTTCCGCCTCGCCAAAGTTGGAATCGACAAGGCCTGAGAAGTTGTACTTGCACTCACCGGGCAAGCTCGAGTCATCGCACGCGGCGGCGCTGGCGAGGCCCGAGAAAAGAAGCCCGACCGTGAGAAGGCGGGCAAAGGGAAACTTCCGTTTCTTATAAGTTAAGCGCATGTGACGATGCTAGACCTCTCCGGCCTAGTACGCCATGCCGCGCCTACCGACACAGCTCGCGGCCCTACATTTAGAGAGCCGCATGCAGGGAGATGTGTGCTGTCGGCTACAGCGCATCGAGAACATCGCACCCGCCAAAATCGTCAAAAGCCTGTGCAGCTCGTCGTTGGAATTGGCGCTCTACAGCGACCAACTCGTCTGCCAAACTGGCGCGACGTAGTCAGGCTCGATGTACGGCGTGTAGTACGCCTCCACGTCGTCAATTTCTTCTTCGTCTTCATCCCGGTCGTCTTCATCGGGTTCGTCACTCGAGAGTTCGTCTTCAAGGATCTTGAGTTCAAGATTCATCTCCGAACCTTCGCCAATGATGTCCTCTAGCACCTCGGCTCCTTCGACGCGGCCCTCATCAGGGTCGTCAAAGGAAAGGTCTTCGATGGCAACCGAGCAATTGCAAAGCTCTTGCACTTCGAGCCACAGCCCATCGTCGTGCAAATCGCGCTGCCAGTTTTCCGCGTCGTCAAAGAGCCCTTCGTTTACAAAGCTAAGAAAGACAATTTCGAGAGCATCGATTTTCTTAAACTCGGCAACGGCAATTCGAAGATCGGCCCAGTTCTCTTGCTCGATGTACTCATCCCAAGCCGACTCTTCTTCAAACTCAAAGAACTTTTCGTAGGCAAACTGCGCTTCTTCAAGATCGACAAAGGCGAAGATTTCAAACGTTCGCACGAACTCGCGAAAGTGCGCGCGATACGTGAGCACGGCTGCACGTCCCGACTCGGAAAGCGCGTAGCTCTTGCCCTTGGCAACATGACCTCGACTCTCAAGCCAAGTGAGACTCGGTTCGAGATGCGTATCGTTGCCCTTAAGGGGCAGAGCGAGCTCGCCCTCCTGTTCAAAGAGGTAGTTAAGCGTGACGATGCCAGCGAACTGCTGCTTCTTCTCGGCGTCAATAACGTACTCGCGAATCATGACCGTGTTGTAGGCCCCATTCGCGAAGAAGGAAACCATCAAGAAGCGGGATCAACGCCGTAAAAGCGCGACATCTCTTTGTACAAATCCGGGGTTAGCTCAAGCATGCGCTCAGGGCGCTCAAAGAATGCTTCGGTGGCCACCGCAAAAAACTCGGCTTCATTGGTCGCGCCATATTCACGAAGCACGCGGCGTTCAGGCATCTTGCCTTCGCGGAGTCGCTCGTAGCGCTCGCTTAACACCTTGCCCCACGCTCGGTAGTGCGCCCGCGCCCGAAGCTCGGGTGTGCCGTTAAAGTCACCACTGTTGCGATCTAAGACGTGAGCGAATTCGTGAGTGGCTGTGTCGTGTCCATCGTGCGGATTTTGAAGTCCGTGCAGCACCGCATCCCAAGAGAGCACCACGACTCCCCACGCATGAGCCTCGCCTAAGATGACACCTTCATCGTCGTCTGGATGATGGTAGTGGCTTGGGTATACGACAATTTCTGAGAGGCGCGCGTAGATGTCTTCGTCGAGATGCAAGCCCAAGCGCACCGCTGCTGCCGCAATGACGACTCGCACTCGGTCGTCGATCTCCATGCCACCGGCCTCAATCCAAGCGATGCGCCAAACAAAGGTCTTTAGGCGAGTTAGAAACTGCTCGCGCTCAGTAGACGCAAAGTTTGCAAAAAATGGAACGTCCGCTTCGAGAATCGCCACCCAATGTTTGGGCAACGGACGACGGGCGTACCGTGATCGCTTCCATGATCGCCAAAGCCCAAACATCGGCGTGGGCTCTTAGCCTTCGAGCTTTTCTACAATCAACTCGATAAACCGAACGGCGTCAAAGTCTCGATACGAGTACTCGTCTTCAAACCAAGCAACGATTGAATCGCTCTTGCCCTCGCTTAGCTGGGCTTTGACCGAGCTGTAGCCACTTGTTAGTTCGACCAATCGACCAACAACGCCTTCGGCTGCGGGGTGATCCCGGCCGTAGCGCTCTCGGAGCCAAGTGACGATGAAGTACGCCAGCGCAGGATCGGCCTCTTCGATGCGTCTGGCTGCTGTAGAGGTGCCCAGCGTGCCATTTTCGATTCCCTGCAGCAGATAAAGCGCGTCTTGTTGTTCTTGCGCGAAGGCCATGGCTCAGCAGTATATGGCAGATCGCGTCGCTTCCCACCAAGCCTTGGCGCTACAAGTGAATTACCTCTCCTGTTTGTAAGCGTGTTCTGGCATACTTGCTGTCGTATTTGTGACTGACGGATGGAGAGAAATCGATCCTAGAGTCATGATTTGGGGTAAAAGAGGCTAAGGCTCGTTGTTGAGCGAGACCTTGTGATTGGCGCAATTAGATTGGCGCAATAGATTGGCGCAATGCGCAGGATAAGGATTTAGGAAGAATGTCGAGTAAATTGTTTGTAGGCGGCCTGAGCTGGGACACAACTGACCAGAGTCTGGCAGCAGCCTTTTCTGCCTTTGGCACCGTTACGGATGCGAAAGTCATTCTTGACCGTGATACGGGTCGTTCGCGTGGTTTTGGTTTCGTAACGTTCGATGCCCCTGCCGATGCGCAGAAGGCAGCCGCCGAGATGGACGGAGCCGACCTTGACGGTCGTGCAGTTCGCGTCAACGAGGCTGAAGACAAGCCTCGCCGCAGCAGCGGTGGCGGTGGTGGTGGTGGTGGACGTGGTGGCTACGGCGGCGGCGGCGGTGGTGCCGGCGGCGGCGGCGGCGGCTACGATGGTGGTGGTGGTGGCGGCGGCGGTGGCGGCTACGACAAAGGTAAAGGCGGCAAAGGCAAAGGCAAAGGTAGCCAACGTGGCGGCCGAGGTCGTGGCGGCGGTCGCGACGACGAGCGCTGGTAGGTCGTCCTCCTTCAGGAACGCTTGTTATAAGCGCTGGCTCATTCGCCAGCCCAACAAGCCGATCCACTACAAGGCCTGGTTGCGTCAGCAGCCGGGCTCTTGGTGTTTCCGCGAGAGCAACGGCAAGTAGCTGTAAACAGAGACTTTCCTACAATTCTTCTGGCGATCCTACAGAAAGCTTGTGCTAAAATTGAGGGTAAGCCACAGGCACCAAGGTGGAGCCGCTCTCGGCGAAGACGAAAAGAGATAAAGATGAGTGAAGGTACTATCAAACGAATTACGGACAAGGGATTTGGATTCATTGCTACAGGCAATGACAAAGACGTGTTCTTCCACATGTCAGCTTGCGAAGGTTGCCATTTCGATGAGCTCCAAGAGGGACAACGTGTCTCGTTTGAGATCGGTGAAGGCCCCAAAGGCCCACGCGCCGAGAACGTTCGCGTTCTCTAGATTTTAATTTTTCTACAAACACAACTAGCAAAGCCCAGCGCCACTTTGGCTCTGGGCTTTTTTGTGTCTTGCGCCAGTGCTGTTCCTAGCGATGCGCTCAGTGAAGGACGGTGCACTCAGTGAAGAACGGGTTGCGTCGTCGTTGCCGCTTCAGGTCGCGATGCGCTCCGCTCCATCAAGACCGCAATTGCCTGCTCAAGAGTCTTGCGCCTAAATGGCTTCATCACCACTTGGTCCGAGCGCTCGGCTAAGAATCGCTCGGACTCGGGTGTAAAGGCGCCGCCTGTGATGAAGATGAAGCGTGCACCGATGCCAGGATCCTCTTCTTCTGCCCAAGCATACAACTCGGCCCCCGTTCGGTCCGGCATCATCAAGTCGCAGAAGACGACATCAAACTTCTCGTTAGAGAGTTGCCGCATGGCGTCGTCCGCATTGGTTGCAATGGCCACATCTCCGCTCCCCAACATCCGCTTGAGCGTCCTGCAAACCAGTGGCTCATCGTCGATGATAAGAATGCTCAGCTCCGTGAGATCTGGCGTTTGATGGAGAGAGCGCTTTGCTTCTTCACGCTCTGGTTTGCCGTCGTCAAAAGGCGGCAATGAGATTCGAAACGTCGTGCCCTTGCCAACTTCGCTCTCGAAGTTGAGTTCGCCTCCGCATTTGCTCACTTCATTCATGCAGTAATAGAGACCAAGCCCGGTGCCCTGGCCGACTTCCTTCGTCGTGAAGAACGGCTCAAACAAACGCCGTTTGGTTTCCTCGTTCATGCCTCTGCCGGTATCGCTAATCTCGACGGTCACCTGCCCATTCTCGCCCAGGCGGCAACGAATCGAGATGCGGTTCGATGTTCCAAGCACATGTTCGGTGTCCTCGAACGAGTGAGCCGCGTTGATAATGAGGTTTAGAAAGACTTGGCTGAGCCGTGCTGGATCGACTGCAACTTCGGGAACGTCGCCAATATCAATGATGACCTTCGAGCGGTGCTGCAGGTGTGGTTGCGCAATGCGAATGCTCGACTGAAGAACCTCGTTAACATTGGCCCGCGCATTGGGTCGCTCGAAGCGCGCCATCGAGTTTAAATCTCGCACAATCGTTGCAACCCGCTTTGCGCCGTGAAGGCTCTCTTCGAGAAGTTCAGACATATCCCTAGACTCTTCTGCGTCGATCGAGCCCTCCAGTGCTTCTAACTCATCTTGCAGAATCGCGAGATTACCAATGACGTAGGCGAGTGGATTGTTGATCTCGTGAGCAACGCCCGTGGCCAATACACCAATCGCCGACATGCGATCTGCCAGTTGAAGCCGCGCATGTAAGTCTTGATCGGCTTCGGTAACGTCACGCCCCATCAGAAGCGTTGCGGGCTGTTCATCATGGGTAACGTTGCTCGCTTGTGAGAAGTCGACAACCACGGATTCTCCATCGCTGCGGCGAAACGTAATTCGAGACGAACCCGCATATTCGATTGCCCCATCGATGATAAATCCGCTAAGAAGTTTACCAAAGACCTCATCAACGCTGTGCCGAAGACTGTTAAGGAAAGCGGGGTTGGCGTATTGAATCGAATCGTCCACCAAGATCAAGAAGGCATCAGGTGCGCGCTCGATGAGTTCCTGAAAGTCTGCCCGTGCTCGCTGAGCGGCAGCCAGAGCTCCTTTTGCGAGGTCCCGCTCTCGCGATGCTTCGTTTGTAAGCGAGAGCAAGACCATGAGCGACGATCGCCTTGTGGCAAAAAGAAGAATCGAGAGGCACAGTCCAACGGTGACAAGCTCGCCAACCATTCTCCACGCTTCGACGCCGCTTCCCAAAACAGAAGAACTCGCAAGCCCAAGCCCAAGGTAGCAGGCCACCGAAATCCCAATAAACCACCTGACACTCGAAACGATGAGGCTCATCGCCACGAGTAGGAAGATAAAGTGATACGCCTGCCACGTTGAGCCGATTAGGTAGTACGAGAGCGTAACGTTAAGAACAGTTAGTAGGGTAGATACGCCAATCCAGTGCTCACGAGAGACATCTGTAAAGGGATAGCTTCGAACTCGCCACGTCCAATAGACAAAGTACAGGCAGGTTGCACCGCGAAACCAGATAAACCACGTGGGCAAAGAAGCACCAGTGGCAGTACTTTGCCCTGCAATCGCAAAGATTGTGAAGCAGAAGTACAGCAGTGCCATGAACGGCACGGCCAACATAAAGTTGGGTGCGCGTAGCCATTGGCTTAAATACGATGTTGAAGCAGTCAACATGGCATTCTAACAGGGTGGGCCCAAGCCGCTCAGGACTAAATAGCTGGTGCCTTACTTGAGGCGTACGCGGACTTTATCTTCGAAGCAGCAGGTTCGTGATCCATCGATGGCTCGCACCACATCGGCCCACTCTAAGTCGGCCGGCACATCAACGATAACGTCGTGAAGGCGATAGCCTTTCACCGCTTCGCGTACGAGTTCTCTGGTAAAGGCCCGATCTACATGGGAACGGTCGCCGCGTTGCACACACTTGGCCTCGGGGCTGTTGGGTGGAGCCACACACAACTTGCCACCGACACTGACAAAAACCTTGATGGCTTCGCCTTGCAATTCATCGCGAAGTTTAAACGATCCCGTGTCGCGACCATTGGCAACAATAAGATGAGGAGTGCGCCCAGCCGTGACGAGTTCCTCACTCAAATCGCGAATCTTGGACCATCGAACATCGCGGGCGATGGCGAGCAGGACATCCGAGCCCTCGCCTAACGATGGATCGGCTGCGCTCGCAGGCACTTGCCCGCGCACCAAAGCAACAGCTTTGCCCTTTGGCAGCTTCTCTATGCCTTCGGCTTGCGCAACCCACACACCTGCTACCTCGGCCTGGCTTTTACTCTTGCAAGAGCCAAGGGCGAACAGCGCGGCGGCTAGCGCAAGCCACCGCACTAATGCACCGGGCCGTCGGCGTCGGAGTTGTCGATGCTGCTCGCTCGGGCAGCGTTCTTCATATCTGCTCGAGCTTGCTCAAGAGCCATCTCGACCATCGGCTGATGTTCGGCTGGATTCGCCCAACGAGCCTGGTTTGCTTCGTCGAGCGTGTCGACTGGGTCGAAGTACAAGAAGAAGCCCCCCTTAACAGCAGGTGAGGTGTAGACCGAGATGCCCGTCGAGCGATTGTAATGCTCAAACGAGTGTATTTGCCGTTTGCCACCGCCACCTGGCGCGTCGCAAACGAACGTTGGAGTGTTAAAGCCGGCAACATCGCCACGAACGCGCTTCTCGATGTCCATGCCGGTTTGAATCGTGGTTCGCAGATCTTCGACACCACTCACAAGGTCGTGTGCGTAGACATAGTACGGCTGCACGTTGCAGTAGCTGAGCCGGCGAACCAGTTCGCGCATCTCGCCAACTGTGTCATTCACGCCGCGCTGCAAAACGCTTTGGTTGCGAATGATAATGCCGCGCTCGTAGAGGGCGTTCATTGCGTCCCTCGTGATTTCGGTAATCTCGTTGGGATGGTTGAAGTGGGTGTGCACCACAACTTCTTTGTGAAGCTTGCGGCCGTATTCGGCAACCCACGTTAGCTCGCGCACCCAATCGTGGTCGGTCAAAATCTTTTGCGGCATCACAGCTGGGCCCTTGGTGGCAAAGCGGATACGGCGAATGTTTGGCATGTTGAGCAGAGTCTCGCCAATGAGGCGTATCTGCGATGCCTTAAGGTTGTACGCGTCGCCGCCCGAGATAACGATATCCTCAAGCTCTGGGCGCTCAGAAATATACTTAAAGGCCAAGTCCCATCGATTGCCCTTTGCCTTTAGCGAGACTTTCTCGACATCTTCGGTATCGATGCCTACAGCGTAGCTCCGAGTGCAGAAGCGGCAGTAGACAGGACAAGTGTCGAGGGTAAGAAAGAGCGCCTTGTCGCGATAGCGATGGGTGAGACCCGCCGTTGGTGCATCGTTCTGCTCGCCAAGCGAGTCGAGCGTTAGCTTGGGATGGTTTGGAAGCAGCTTGCTACCAACAGGAATGAACTGCTTGCGAAGTGGATCCTCGTAGGGATTGTTCCAATCGATAAGGCTAAGCAGGTACGGCGATACTCGAACACTCATTGGCGAGCGGCGAAAGCCGTCGGCAACGTCTTCGTAAAACGACTCGGGAACCAAATCTTGGACCGCAGACAAAAGCTTGTCGACGCGAGAAATGGTGTTCCGCATTTGGAACTTGTGATCGAGAAACGTTGCCGTATCGATGTCTTTGTACGCGGGAATCTTGCGCCAAAAGTCACCGCTTAGCAGTTCGCGATGTGTGAGCGTGGAAGGATCCACAGCGGGCTTAAGATGCTTGATCTCCGCTGATGGTTCTGCGCGCTTGCCAATTTTAATTGTCTCTGTAGTCATAGTCGTCTCCTCAAATGTTTATAGGTATGCGTTGTGATGGTGCTGCTGAGGAGCGCACACATCAGGCATATGAGGGACGTTGCCGAAAAACCACATGGCGTTGGGGCAGTGTATAGGAGAAACCCGATCGGGTGTCAAAAGCCTGAGCCAAACGTTTATGAAGCCTTAGCCAAACGCACAGGAAGCCTTAGCCAAACGCACAGGAAGCCTTTAGCCAAACGCACAGGAAACCTTAGCCGAATGATTATTAGCCAAAGGCTAGCTAGGTTCGGCGTTTGCTGAATTTGCGAAATTCGTTGATGTGGCGAATTGCTGAGCGAGCGTCGCCAAGTTTGTCGAAGATGGTAGCGAGGTTGTAGTGCGCTTCAGCCAAGGTCGTCTCGAAGGATAGAGCGCTCTGGTAGTAGACAATCGCCCGATCGTCGTCGCCACGATCTTGGGCGATGACACCCAGATTGTAGAGGGCGGTCGCCTCACACGGGTCAATGTCCAAGGCGATTTCAAAGTAGCCGATCGCCTCCTCAACTTCGTCTCGCTCGGCGTGCAAGCGCCCCAAATTGATCAAGGTCTCGGTGCACTCGGGGCGTTGACGCAAGACTTCTTTATACGCGGCGATCGCCCGAAGCGGCTCACCCTCTTCGCACAGCACCGCCTGATCGAACCACTCGTCGGCAGTGAGGCTATCCATGAACTCGGGGCCGCCGATGAGTTCTTGATGCGGCAGCGCGGTGACATCGCCTGCGGGCTCGGGAAACTGAAATCCGAAAACCAATTGGCCCGAGTCGGCGAGCCAAACTTGCTCTTCTTCGCGAATCACAACGTGGCCATCGTGAGCATCAATGCTAAGGCTTGCGAGTGAGCGCTCGTGACCGCAGCGCTCGCGAAGCTCACCCAGTTGGCGACGCGCGCGACGAATGCTCACACCGCGTCGAGTGAGACTCTTAAGGAGCTGTAAAACTTTGAGGTCTTGAAAACTAAATCGAAGCGGGATTGCGTCGGGACTTGCATCGAGCAAGCCTTCGCGAACGCAACTGCGCACAGCCCCTTGGCTTAAACCCACCACGTCGGCGGTGTCCTTGGTTGAGTACCCGGTCCACACCCTAATGAGGACTGTCTCGCTGGCGCGGGGAACTGTCAAGCGGCCGCCTTCTGTGTTTATGCGTGCGACCTTGTTGTAGACGTTATGGAGGGCGGGGTTCGAAGTGCGCTGGCAGGTAGAGCCCTTCGCGCGCGACGGCGCTCATCATAAGAATCAGCGACGCTCCCGCCGGCGCTGCAATCGCAAGGATTGCAATGCCCCACTCAAGCGGTGTTGAGAGAGTCCCGGCGTTGAACAGCACAAGTTGTGCGATCCCCATAGCCGCATCACAGCCGGCAAGGACAGCCAAAAGCTGAGCCTTCCCCTTCTCGAAGCCAAGGGAGAGGTTGATGAGCCCCACAAAGAGCAACATGTCGAAGCCAATCCACGCAGCTCGAATGTTTGCGCTTGGAAACCAGTGATCGACAGCGCCTTGGCTAAGCAAGACGGTCCAAGGAATTAGTAGTAGGGCGAACCACCAAACAAGAGTTGCGTGCGCGTGCGTGAGAGTGCGCAGCCCAAAGCCCACCCAGCTACCGCCGGCAAAGGCGGTAAGAGAATCGATGGTCGCCGATATGCCTTTTTCGCGCTCGGGAAAACTTAGGTAGATGGTTTGCCAGCGCTGTGGAACGAGCTTGGCCTTAAACGCGCGGAGGCCCTCGAAATCGTATAGCCACCTTGCGTGATCGCGAATCGCAGCGAGCCATGCTGAGACATCCCCGGCCAGCGGTGCCAAGCCAAAGCTCACAAGCTCGATGCCTTCGTTTGCGGCATCGCGCATAGCGCAATCAAAGAGAAGTTCTGTTGTGCCATTTGCGGCATCGTGAGCGCGCAAAAGGTTTTCAAAAAACCAACCGTTGCGAGCGGGAATTGGCGATGCAACGAGAAGCCCAACAACGTGCCCTTCTCGCTCGGCAATGAAGTAGCGTTTGTGCGTCTCGTTCTGAAAGAGATCGAGTGTGACGAGAAACTGCATCGGTGCCATTTGCCGGCTCTGTTGCCAATCTCGAACCATGCGCCGCACTTGCCCATGCAACGCGCTTTCGGGATTGCACACCTCAGGGGCGCTGGCTCCGCGAACCGAGACGCCTTTGGCGCGGGCGCGGCGCAGCTGCTCTCGCAGTGAAGCTTTGCTTGCCAAGGTTGCCTGCCAACGAGCTGGGTCCCACTCGGCTTGCTCGCCCATAAGAACCGAGGAGAAGCCTTTGCAGCCCTTCTCGGTGGCAAAGAACCGGGGCCGCTTGCCGGCAGCGGCAGCGGCCTTGGCAAAGCTGCCCATCGCAGCCTCGCGGGCATCCTGAGCGCAAATCGGGCCACCTGCCGCGACCCATGCCCCACCGACCGCAGCGTAGGCGACACAGGCATCGCCGTCTTTCGAGAACCAATACGAGAGGCCGGGCTCGAGCGCCTGGGAGCACACCGTATCGTGCCCGTAGCGCTCTAAGAGCGCCGTCACCTTCTCGACTGACATCGGTGCGAAGGGTAACGCACAGGCTCCCTTCACACCATGATGCTAGCGACGAGCAAGTGTGCTTCGCAGCTCGCGGGCGCGCTCCATGAGCGAGATAAACTCGGAGCGCTCGCTCTCGTGAGCATCGCCCGCAGCCTTGGCAATCGAGATGACATCTTCAAGACTCCACTGGGCGGCGTGCTCGCTCCCGCGAAGAATCTCGGCGGCGCCCATAACGGCGCTGGCGAATTGAAAGTCTTGTGGCGCTGCCGCAAAGGTCGCAAAGTTTTGCTTTGGCGAAAACGCGTAGGCGGTTTCTTTTGCCTTGGTGCCTTTTGGAGTTTTGGCTCGAAGGTGCACGGTCACGGGTACTGCGTCTTCACGAGTAAGCTCAACTTCGTACATCGCGGTAACCGTATGCCCTGCGCCAATTTCGCCAGCATCGACTTTATCGTTGCGAAAATCCTTATCGGCAACGTTGCGATTCTCGTAGCCGATCAAGCGGTAGCGCTTCACAACATCCGGATCAAAGTCGACTTGGATTTTAACGTCCTTGGCAACAACTTCTAGAGTCCCGCCAAGTTGCTCTTGAAAGACGCGGCGCGCTTGGTTCATGCCATCGATGTAGAAGTAGTTGCCATTGCCTTTGTTGGCCAACTGCTCCATGAGCGTGTCTTTGTAGTTGCCCATGCCAAAGCCAATTGTCGAAAGCGTGACGCCTTCTTTTACTTTGCCGGCAATCGACTTAAGCATCGTATCGTGGCTGGTATTGCCGATGTTGGCGTCGCCATCGCTAAGCACGATAACGCGGCTAAGCGAATTGGGTCCAAGTGTTTGAGCGGCAAGCCCATACGCAAGCTCCATGCCCGAGGCCATTGCCGTAGAGCCGCCGGCGCGCAGATCTTCGAGAGCCGAGATAATCTCGCCTTTCTTCTCGAGGCCAGTTGGCGGCAAGACAACACGAGTGCTGCCCGCGTAGGTCACAAGCGAAACCGTATCGCCATCCTTTAGGTTATCGACAAGAATGCGCAGGGCGCGTTTTGCCAACTCGAGTTTGTCGGCGCTTTGCATCGAGCCCGAGACGTCTACGAGAAATACCAAGTTGGCATTTTTGCGTTCTCGCAAACTTAGCTTCTTTGCCTGCACGCCAACACGCAGAAGCTTGCGCTCTTTGGAAAACGGCGAAGGTGCCATATCCATGTGCACAGCGAAGGGAGCATCGTTGGTTGCAGGCCCTTCAAAGTCGTACTTAAAGTAATTTACAAACTCTTCGACACGCACCGCCGACTGTGGAGGCAGCTGCCCGCTCATAAGCTTGCGCCGAGCAATGGCATACGATGCGGTATCCACATCGACGGCAAAGGTGCTGAGATGATCCTCGGCGGTGCTTACCATCGGGTTCTTGCCGTAGTCCTTGTAGTCCTCGGAGCCTTGCCCAATGTCCCTATCCTTCGGTGGTGGCGGAGGCGACATTGGCATTGGCCTTGGCGCGCTCATTCCACCGATTGCCACCTTGGGCTTGGCTGCGTATGCCTTGCTTGGCTTCGCCATTTCCGTGCTCGCTGGCATCGCCGGTGCCTCACCATCCATGGCCATGGCCTCGTCCGCGGTCTCCACCGAGTCATTCCTTGTAGTGCCCTCGGGCCCAGCTTTCACAAGCTCCTCACTCTCCGTGGTTGGCTGTGCCTGGATGTGTGCGCCTGTATTCTCGTTCGATGCAGTCTTGGCAGGATCGTTCTTGCCGCAAGCGGAAACCGTAAAGCTGGCGAGTGTGAAGGCCCAGAGGGCGTGGGAAATGGTCTTTTTCATCGGGAGTCCTTGGTTTGAGTGAACGGGGTTGTTTGAAAGCCCCTATGTCAACGCAAGGTTTCCGAGTTCGGTCTGCAAACCTGTGAATTTTCTTGTAGCCGAAGCTCTACATTTGCACGAGCACGCCGACGATCAGTATTTCTCCTAGAGCCGAAACAGCAAAACGCCCAAGTCAAAGACAAGGGCGTTTGCGAGAAACCAGCAATGCGGGCACAAGAAATGCCAGCACGAGAGTTAGAGCTTATTCAACCGTCACAGCGCGCTTGAAGAGCTCGACCCAGGCATCAGAATTTCCCTGATCGACAACCCAAGTGGACATCGTGAGGTTGTTGCCATCGTACTTGCCGTTTGCAAAGAAGCCGTAGGCACCAATGAATGGGTCTTCGGCGCCAGCAATCACAATGCGGCTAAACTCGCCAGCGCTGTTTGGATACGCGATGAGGAGTTCGTGTGTGGTGGCATCTTGGTACGCGATGTACACGCCATCGGCAGTGAGAATGAGCGTGCTGTCATCGCCAACAAAGTGAAACTCGGGAATGGGCAAACCGTCTTCGGTTGTTCCGACGATGCGATAGCCGTTGTCTACAACCGTGACGATGCGATCGTCGTCGTTTACGTAGAGCAAGTCTTGGTTCACTGCGTCGACGTAGCTTGCGTGGACAATGCCCGCATCATCGACATCAATGCTTGGGTACCAACCAACATCGCCGCCTTCGGCGAGAGTCTCGACATCAAAGCCGCCACCTGCAGCCTCGCGTGCGAGCTTGAGGTCGCCGTTGACGCGGTCGTAGTAGGCAAGAATTGGAGTGTCGTTGTTGTCGCGAGTGAGTTCGACAAAGAGGCCGGTTCCGAGTGGAATCGTAAGCACGTCGGCTTGTGCATCTTCAGGAGAGACTGCAGCTTCGTCGACAAGCTCGATGGCCCAATCGCTGCCACCGCGAGGCTCCGAACCACTTGCAACGGCGTAGCGGACTTCGGTACTGGCCTCGGAGGTACCAATGTTTACGTGAGCGAAGTAAGCGATGGAAGGTACGCCATTTGCGTCCAACGAGATGGATGAGTACTGGCCTGCGAGCTTGCCGGCAGTCGCGTCGTCCGAGCTTAGATCGCCCTGGTCGACCAAGTGCACTTGCCAAACGCCGCCGTAGTTTGCAGCGAACTTGAGGCTGCCAGTAGAGGCATCAAAGTAGCTGACCATGGCGATGCCTTGGTCGTTTACTGCGATGTCTGTGTAGAGACCAACATCCTCGCCCTCGGCCTTAACGCCGCCGCGAATTGAGAATGGTGGAAGCACCACAGGCTCGGATGGAACGCCGTCGACAAACTGCCATGCAGCGTTTGGAATCCGACCCATCTCGTAGGTGCTAGCGACAACAAGGTCACCGTGAGTGCTGTTGTAACCCGAGACCCAAACTTGGCCATCTGGCGCAACATCCATCGAGGAGTACTGGCCAATGCGGCCGTACTTTACTTCGGGAAGGCAGCGGCATGCTTCTTCAAAGCACTGCCCAACTTCGCCCTCAGGGCAAACGCCCAGGCAGTCTTCGTCGATGACACAAGAGGTGCCAGCCGGGTCGCTACCACAGCTACATGCCGGGGTTAGCGAGATGCTTCCTACGAGAAGAACAGCGAGGAGGGGCACCTGCTTGCGAAGGCGGCTAGCACCCAGCGCGAGCAGTACGAGAAGAAGGCCGGCCCAGCCCGTGGAACCACCGGTCGAACAACCACCAGCGGTTTCTGTGGACTCTACAGTCGCATCCGAGATGCGAACCGGCTCGGCGCTTACGTTGCCCTGCGGATCGCGAGCAAAGACAAGGACCTCACCATCGATTGCAAGCTCTTCGGCTTGCGCAAGAGAGAGCGAACCTGCGCCCCACTGTGTGCTTGGCTTGTCTGCGCCCAAGACGCCGAAGGCGACTTCGACGTTGCGCTCGTACACCGTATCGAAGCTTGGCACCGTAAGAGCGTGAGCATTGCGCTCGGTGAGCTCGCCGAGGATGCGAGGACCGACAGAGTCAAAGACCACTTCGATTGGAGTGACAACCGGATCCCAGCCCTTGTAATCGCCAACCGGGCGAGCGCGGAATTGCAGCTGGTAGCTGCCCTGCAGGTTAAACGCGCCATCTTCGAGAGTGACGATTCCACCTTTAACGAACGGTCGCCAAAGACCGCCCTCGATGTTCCAAGTCCACTCAAGCTCGCGCCCCATTTCGTCATGAGAATCGAGGTCGACAATAACTGCAGGACTCTCGCCACCGGTTCCGAAGAGGGCAGCTCGCATGTCCTGTGGGCTTGGAGCAATAACTTCGACAAGCCGTGCCGAAGCCGACGTTGGGAAGCCTTGGCGCGGAGCCATTTGCGCTGCCAACACTGCAACGGATGGGTACTGCTCGCTTAGCATCGCCATCATCGAACCAGCACCGAGGCTTGCTCCGATCGAGAGGAAGTCGTCCTCGCTTGTGGTGACGCGCTCGACGCCCATATCGGTGAGTTGGAAGCCTGCAACTTCGGGAAGTGCAAAGCTGTCCAGAGAACCGGTTACGAGTGGAAGAACCAAGTCGAGAAGCGTTGGGAAGACGGTCTCAAGCGTGGCTTTGTCTTCGCGAAGGAACTCCTCGTTTAGGATGGTCACGCCGATGTTGTCGGTGTCGAGACCAACGAGAATTGGTACGACGGTTGGGTTGCCAAGCGTGTCGGTTCCAAACTCGAGGTTGATGCCGATTTCCATGTCGAGAGTAACCGTGAAGCCGCGGGTGTAGCGCTCGAAGAGGAAGGCGTAGAAGTCGATGGAGAACTCGTTTAGCGTCATCGTGATCGATGGAGACTCTTCGGTACCATCGCCAATCGTAAAGTCGATTGGCTTAGCAGGGCGTGTAACCAAGAGCAGTGGGTCGTTGCCTTCTGCGGTTCCAAGTTCGGCGAGAGACGGAACGAGAATGCCGATGGTGCCAAGGTTAAGTTGGCCAACCAGCTCGGTGCCAAGCTGCAAGCAAAGTGCGCCAGAGCTCACCATGTGATGACCGACTTGGTCGAGCATGGTCTCGGAAGCGCCGATTAGGACGTGACGACCTGATTCGGGAAGACCTCGGAAGGTGTCCGCTGCGTTGAGCATGAAGTTTTGGCGGCTGCTCTGTGCAAGAGATGCGGGAGCTGCGCCAAAATCGGGTGCAGCAAACGGCGGTACGCAAAGAGCCGGCTCGCTGTCGAGGTCTGGAGTTCGTGTGCTGAGGTCTTCGTCGGCGTTGATGCCGGTGATGATTCCGAGGCTAAGGCCACCGCGCTCCAGTTCGACGTAGCCGCCGGGAACGATGCGCGCTTCCATGGTGGCTTTAGTGCCGGGCGAGACATCGCCAATTAGGCCACCAAGATTGGCGACAGCTTCAATTCCCAATGGATCGGGAAGCAGGCCTTGGATGATTGGCTCGAGAAGTGGAGTAAGAAGATCTCGGATAAAGCCGACATCGAGAATCGCGCCGATGCCGTTTACGATGCCACTTACAAGGCTTGCAACAGCATCGATAATGACGCCGCAATCGCTAGCATCGATATTGATGTTGATGTTGATATCGTCAATGCGCTCGAGGTTGAGCTCTAGCTCACCGGTTGCCGCATTGATATCAAAGCTAATGATGACATCGAAGGCGATGTTGTTTGCGGTGGCATTGATGTCACAGCTTGGAGTCGTAAAGAACAAATCGGCTTCAACGGGTACATCGATGTCGACATCGAATTGCACAGCAAGGCGAAGCTGATCGTTTGCCGGAACGCTAACGGAGACATCATCGATGTTGAGATCGACTTGGCAGCCGTTGGTGCACGTTCCGTCGTTCTGGTAGCAGTAGTCGATGACAGCGAAGCCGCCCTCGGGAATACAGGTCCCGCCGGCGAAGGAGTCCTGCACGATGGCCGGAAGCACTTGAGTAATTGTCTCGAAACCTGCCGAGCTAATGCGCAACTGAGCGCCGCCCTCAATGGTTTGATCGGATGGAACGCCGCCCGCAGGAAGTTCCTCCAACGCACAACCACCACAACCACCGCCGCCGGAGCAAGCTCCAGCTGTCAGTACGAACAATAGTCCTAAGAATGCTCTCTTAAATGTCATCGTCTTCCGCCCCTCGCTAATGTAGGAAATCGGCTACAAAGTACTCACTCCACCCCGCATTTGATACCCAAAAATGAGGCTGATTACCGCTTTGTTTCTAGGGACCTGCTGCTGCTCCCGAGGCCACACTCGAAGACCGTGAGTTCTCTTCAACGCCGAACCAAAGAACTATAATGCACCCGCCCCAGATCTACCTAGGTCTTTGCTCACAGCCTACTTAACCTCGCGGGACCTTTGACGCAGCTCTGCGTTGACATACATGTCGCCAAACCGCTATCTAGTCCCCGTCGCCAACGTGGCGTCAGGGGGCCCATAGCTCAGATGGATAGAGCGCCGGACTTCGAATCCGTAGGTCGCACGTTCGAGTCGTGCTGGGCTCACCCTCTTAAACCCCGCAGAATGCCGCAAATTGGCTGTCTGAGGGGTTTTGGGCTTTGGGGCGATATTCTCACAAGCGTCACTAGTCGCAGCTTTTGAGAGCTTCGCTGTCACATATACGGCACACTTTTTCGCCGCGTCTTGGTAGGTGGCATCGTCCAACCGGCCGTAAACCAGCTCCACCATTCGCGTGGTGCTATGGCCGAGCATGTGGGCCACTGTGAGGCTATCCACGCCAGTTTGCTTCATCCACGAGGCAAAGGTTCGGCGAAGATCGTTGGCTGAGACCTTGGGCACATTGGCGGTCTCACACGCCAAGTGGATGTCTCGGCGCCGGTTGGTCCACAGCTCAACGGCTTTGCCTTCGTTATTGTGGAACTGCTCCATCCACGGTCGTAGCTGGGCGAGGAGCGGAACCTTTCGAAAGCTGCCATCGGTCTTGGTGCCTCGAACGCGGATCCAACCCGTATCAAGATTCACGTCTTCCCATTGCAGACCTTCCACCTCCGAAGCTCGGAGGCCAGCGAAGACCGCGACCATCACCCACAGGGCGCGGCGTGGTGTCAGCTCTTGCAGGAGCCCGGTGAGCTGGCTTGGCGTTAGGAAGAGATCTCGAGGTTCGTACTTGGCAGAGAACGCGGGAACCACGACGGCCGGATCTTGAAAGAAGAGCTTCCGATTCTGAGCTTCTTTGAGTGCGCGTCTCAGTGTCACCAGTTCTTTGTGCACCGAGCCATTGGCAGCCCCTTCACTAAGCCGTTGGCTGATGTACTCCTGAACGTCTTCACGCTCAAGCTGGGAAATCTCCAATTGGCCTCCCAGAACTCTTATGAGGTGTCGCCCCTTTTCCGTATAGCAACTGATGGTGCCTTGAGCTCTACCTGCCGCCGGCATCGCTACCGACGTTAGATGATCAAGAGCAGCTAAAAGCGTTTGGGTCGCGTACGTATTTGGATCGGCTTGCGCAAGTTCGAGTTTTCGGAGCTTGGCTTTTGCGACTTGACGATCTCCCGTTCCAAGTGAGACCCGGCGCCTTCGTCCGCGCTGGTCTTCGTAGTCGCCGTAGTACTTCTTGCCGCGCTTGTAGAGTTTTCCCATGGCTGTATCGTCTGATTCCGGATCCAAGTGTTGAGCGACTTACGTGGGACCCGGATCTGTCTTCCCACTTTCGCATGTAGCATTTGTTTGGCAAGCCGATAAGCCGTGGACTTGGAAACTCCAAGCGTGCTGGCGACTTCGGCGATTGTAAGTAGCTCTCGGTGTACAGCCTTAGTGCTGTGGCTCATGAGAGCCTCCCTTCATGTCGAAGGTGCTGATGCCAAAGAATACTGGCTAGGCTGCCCTGTTCCCTAACAGGGCTAGCTATATCTCTTCTTCTACTTCTTGGTCTTATTAGACTTATTGGGGGTGGAGCCAAATCTCTTAAACCGCCAATACGCAACTCTCGTACCGTAATAGGGCCGCAACTCTGGCTAGTCCGCAAACCCATAACGACCTCTTTCTGGCCCATACGGAACTTTGCTAGCTCCGTTTGCAACCTACCTGGGCCCGTGCAGAGCCAGCTTGGGCACACCTTCGAACCAGTATGGAGCCGTTCGCAATTCTCAATAACCATCCGGGGGCCCCCATCCGTTCTCACCGAGAAAAGCCATTCGCTCATCTTCATTCTCTGGCCACAGATCATCCGGCAATTGCTGAGTACCGCCGTTCTCGGCCTTGCGGATCCATGCGGTCCAGTCCGAATACTTCCAGCCCTTCTGAACGGCTTCCGACGGGTAGGGCGTGAAGTCGATGACCCATAGACACAAGTTGTTCGAGTGCATCTCGCTGCAAAACAACACCCCCACGTTAAGTAGCGCTCTGATGTGCTTCTTTGCTGTGCTTGGTGGTATTCCGAGTTCACGAATCAGGTTGCCCCGACTGATAATCATGCAGCCCGGAGCAAGCTTTGTTCGTGGCGTGAACTCGGTTAGGGGAACCTGCGTGTAGCAAAGCGTCAACAAGTCGATCCACGTTAGCTTCGCACCATCGCTCAAACCCTCCATGTTGCGGATTCGTCTTCGCTGCGGCCAACTCAGTTGCAGAAAGCCAACGGAACCATCGCTATCCTTCCGCTTCCGGTAGTAAGGGGCATGCGGCTCCTGCCGGTGCCGATGGTAGAAGTACTTGGTCGCCCACTCCTCCTTCATGGTATTGTCTCCTTCGTATTGGCGAGCTCTACTTGGTTCGCTTGAGGGGCTCCTTGGCCAAGGGGTCCTTCTGCTTTTTCGGGGCGTGGATTCAATTGCGCCCTGCTCCGTCCAAACCCATGCGGCCACAAGAAGCAGGAGCGGGATTCGCATTGCTTGGCCTCTTGCGCGGAGCCTCCGATGCATTCGAGGCAAAACAGCTCAATGCTGGCCGCTTTTCCGTTCCCTAGCGCGCGTTTAGCCCGGCCAGGATACTTGGCTCGCAGTTCATTTCGGAACGCCTCCTGGGGGTCAGAATAGGGGTTCTTGCCGATCGTCGGTTTAGCCATCTAGACCTTCTTCGTTTTCTTTGTAATGGGTGCTGATGAGGGAGTCATCGCGTTCACCACTGCCCTCACCGTGGACCTGTAGCGTCCGAGCTTTGTGGTTGGTATGAGTCCGTTCTGTGCCCATCGATACAGTGTTGGGCTTGAGACCTTGATGCCGATCTGGGCAAGACGATCGCGAAGAGCGTTGACCTCCAGAGGCTCATCGTTCCAACCGTCGCTTTGCACTTCGTGCACCTGTGCTCTTTGTTTTGGTTTCATATGTTCTTTCTGCGCCGATTTTCGGCAATAGGGAGCCAATCCACCGCTTTGGTGGTTGTTCGCCGCTCCGTTCATCTCTCAGCAGCTACGCGACACAATCGCCGCATTGCGCGGATTCATAACTACTCTCAAAACCTAGTAGTAGTAATGGAATGTGCGGTTTCCTGGTAAAGATCCGGATTTGACCGGATCAATTTCATCTTGTGCCATCGTTGGCATGCTCACCGCTATGGCTTCCGAGGAGATACGCCCCCACATCTTCCAGCGATCCAAAGAACTTTCGCCCTTCCTTGTGCAAGATACCCAGCGCTGCAAGTCTGGGGCGCCGTCGGTTCCACCAGGGCTCAGTTGCCCCGAACTCGGCTACTAGAAGCTTGTTTGTGATCTGTATAGGTTTGTTCGTATTCATGTGTTCCTTTCAGAAAAACTATGAACACGTTCGACCGTGTTGAAAACTCTTGCTATCAGGCGGCGCTAGCGCTGGCTGCCAGCGATATCACTTTTCTGCTTCCTGGGTCGCTCACGCATTGCTTGGGCCACTTTCTGAGCAGCCGCGTGAGCTCTCATATAGGCCCCCATACTCCCAAGAGCGGACTCGGCCTTCGCCAGTTTTGAGAGTTTGGCCCCCAACTGCGTGGTCAGCGTTTTCTTCCCCTGACACCAGCCTAGTGACTGCGCGATTTCTACGAGGCTTGCGCGCCATGGAGGCGTGTCATTGGACTTGAGCGCCCCACCCCGCTGCTCAAAATTGGCCCTGCATCTCCGATCCAGAGTGAGCATGTAGGCCCCCGCACGATCTATGGGTTTAGCGCCTTCGAGTGCGCAAGCTGCTTCCATTGCTGCAAGACTAATTGCTTCGTCCGGTGAGATTCCCGCACTAGCTGCCATTTTCAGGAAACGCCGCGCCTCCTGGGCAACCAGGTCTTCCTTGTGCATCCCAAGCAGAAGGTCTCTCTTTCGCAGCCACAACAAGTGGTTACCAGATGTACCTTCAACTCGCAGATCCACGAGAACGTCCAGCATTGCCTTCGCCGTCATCGGAGGTCCGTCATCGTCTCCATCGAGGAACTCACGGTACCCGGCGATCCTTTCCTCTAGCGCGAGGGCCTCCGCTTCACCAGCCTCGTCGAGCGCTCGGACCTGTTCCTCAACCCAAGCCTGCTCGGCCCCTCTATTCTCATCGCCCATGCCGCTCCCATCGGTTCCCAGTTTGAAAAGAGCGAGCGGGCACCCTGGGAGGGGCACCCCGAGATAGTGATCAAGCCACCTCGTTGCTCGTCTTGAATTAGATCACTCGGCTGTGACAACGGGTGGGTGAGCGCTAACCACCAGATCTGTGTGGAGAGCATTGGAGAAACCGTGGCTCCTTTGAGACTAGGCGCCCAAGCAGCACACCGGCACCGTAGGATCGCAGCTGCCCAGGGATGGAGACTCGCATCTTTGGGCGGTGCGTAGCGTCGCAATCGAGACCAGGCAGCGGTAACCTGCTCTCATGCGTGCTCTTTGGATCGTGGCTCTAACGGTCTTGCCGGCGGCCTGTGACGGAAGCAATCCCACCCAAGATGCAGGCAGGGCTCTGATTGACGCAGATGTCGTCGATGCGCCATCCCCAGATGCGCGATTGCCCAACATCACAGCGCAGATTGAATCAAGCAGGCTGAGCGCCTGTGCACGAAGTTCCTATGGGCATGTGCGATGTTGGGGACAGTCACAGGCGAACCAAGCATGGAGTGGCACCGGCGCTTGCGAGTTGGAATTCTGTACCGTCCAGGAAAGGCCCCCTATCGTGGTGGGCGAGCCGGCTCTTGATATTGCGCTTGGCAGAAGCCACGTCTGCGTGACGCTTGCTGGTAGCAGGGTGCTTTGCTGGGGAGCAGCGGGCGTCGCTCTTGGAAGCCCATCGACTCCAGCCATCGGCGACGACGAGCCGCCGAGTGACGGCGTGTATCTACAGGCAGAGCTTCCAATTCTCGACATTGCTGCGGGCCAAGAGCATACCTGCATCGTAATGATGGGGGGTGGCGTCCATTGTTGGGGTCGTGGCGCTGGAGGTGTCTTGGGTTATGGCAACGAAGATGATCAGCCATTCGATTCGGGAAGGACGCTAGCACTTGGTGAGGCAGCTATCGCCATAGAAGCCGCAGAGGACACAACATGTATCCTCACCGATGACGGTGGCGTCAAGTGCTGGGGCTACGTCCCGCAGGTCGTAGCTGCGGAGGACACTATCGGCGACACTGAAACTCCACTCGCAACAGCTCGGCTTGACTTTGGTGGCCCAGTTTCGAGCCTTTCAGTAAGGAGTGACACTATCTGTGCGGTTAGGCAGGCCGACAATGCACTCTATTGCATCGGCTCCAACGACTTTGGAGCACTTGGACGAGGAGACACAGTATCTCGCGGCGACCCACTGCAACCAGTAGAGGTTGGACCAGTACCTCTGGCGGCAACCGTGGCAACTATTGAGGTTGGCCAGTTTCATGTCTGTGCTGTCTCAGACGTTGGCAGGGTGTTTTGCTGGGGTAGCGGTGAAGAAGGCGCGTTGGGCGGTGGCGACGGGGCGGTGGATTTCGGCGACGATGAACCGATAGACAATATCCAACCGGTTGAAGTCGGTGACGATGTTCTAAGCCTGACTTCTGGGTGGGCCTTCAATTGTGGGATCACCAGCAGTGGGTCGGTCCGCTGTTGGGGCGCAGGACGCTCGAATGGGTCCTTTCCTGTTATCAATATTGGTGACAACGAAACGCCAGCTGCTGTTGGTGATGTGATTACAAGCTGGCCTCAGTCGGGCGAGTTCTAGGGTTGGCGAAGCAGACCATCTTGGTGGTTTTTCGGAGTTCTTGGAGACTCCCTTGAGATAGGGCGCGTCTGGGTTAGGCTCGCGACCTTGGATCTCAGGCGGGTATGCCCCCCCGGGTAGCCCCGCGGCAGCCTTTACTCGTAGTGCAGGTGGCGGCAACACCGTTTTCCACATCGAAAAACTTGGGGGAATTTCCTCCAAGTGCTCAAGAAGACGACTACCCCACACGCCCTCAAGATCCGAGGTGTATCGGTAGGGCGTGCCCCGCCCTACCAGAGGTGAGTCGCCGAGTTTTCCCTTTTTCCCCAAGAACAGGAGCTCCCCAACCAACCACGGGGCGCAGTGCCCAGTACCACCGTCGATGAATTCCAAAGCCCGAATCGCGGCAACCATCGCAGACATCGCCCAGCAAATTGATGCAATCGATGCCCTTGTTGAATCAAACGAGGCCCAACTTGAGTAGCCAATGCGCCCCTTCTGCTTTTAGGAAACGCACATCCCGCGGTAATCCTTGGATAGCAGCCCTCTAGCTTCGGCATTGTAGTTTTCTGTGAGGGATTTTGTGTGGGGTAGGCGCCAGCTTGTTTGGTGATTCACCTAGGGGGAACTCATGACTAGCAACTCGCCGGGCATTCGGCAGTCTAGACAGATGGTCATCCGCACCTTCCTCAGAATTCCCCATCCTGAGTCGCTTGCCCTGTGATGACTGCACTCCGGCACATGCTCTAATTCGGCAATGCACCGAGTAACAATCCTTGTGGCTGCACTCGCTAGCCCCTGGGTGATCACCCAAAAGCGGCCAGTGATGATCACTTGAAA
>TARA_R110002073_G_scaffold118918_4_pt1 | contig 54419 bp, 39 predicted proteins | sample TARA_R110002073 | Tara Oceans TARA_R110002073 (sample SAMEA4397174) | marine metagenome | biome: Polar Biome; feature: [DCM] deep chlorophyll maximum layer (ENVO:01000326); material: water (ENVO:00002006), including particulate matter (ENVO:01000060) such as... | depth 40 m
GCGGTGTGGGTTTCACCGAGATAGGGTTGGGCTTCTATGGATCGGTATCCTTCTTTGAGGGCGGCGAAGGTGACGGTGCGGTCGGCGGCGATGACTGCATCCCCGATGGGTGATCCGGTTTGGGCGTTGAGTCCGGAGGGGACATCGACGGCGAGGACGAGGGACCCTTGGGATCGTTGGGTGTTGATGTGATTGATGAGGTCGGCGGGGGTGCCTGTGATTGGGCGGGTGAGTCCGGTGCCGAAGAGGGCGTCGATGATCAGACCGGGGATCAGGCCGGGAGTTGAGTTGTTTTGATTGTTCTGTGCTTGGAGATAGTTGTCAGCAGCGACGATGGTGATGCCCATCTTGGTGATGATATCGAGATTGATTTTGGCGTCGCCTGTAATCAGGGTTGGGGATGAGGTCATGACGACGGTGGGGGAGAGGGATTGGTTGTGGAGGTGTCTTGCGAGGGCGAATCCGTCACCGGCGTTGTTGCCTGGGCCGCAAGCGATGAGGATTGATTGATTTCTTGTTGTTTTGAGCATGTGCAACGCGTGTGTGCACAATGCGATTGCTGCGTTTTCCATCAGGACGATTGAAGGGATACCGAACTCATTGACTGCGCGTTGGTCGATTAATCGGCAGTTTGCAACGCTCATCTCATAGATTGGTTGGGGTTGTTGGCAGAGCGGGGGCGTGAGGGGCACAGAAGTGCGTCCAGAGGTTCGGAATGGGGTTGCGGGAGAATCGCTCATTTCAAGTGATTATAGTGCCATGTTCATCGAGGGGTAGCCCCTACGATTAGAGCAGATGTACACGATTCTGATTGATATATTGTATGTGCTTTTGATGCTGCTCAGTGTTGGGTCGATTGTGTATTGGTTTGCGATCGCGTATCAGGTTCGCAAGACGCGGAAGGGGTTGCCCACAGCACGCGATGGGATTGGGTTGTCCGAGTTGAATCCTCCGACGCAGCGGGTGTGCGTGGTGGTGCCTTGTCATAATGAGGCGGGGAATATTGCGACGCTGATTCATTCATTGAAGGATCAGGATTACGATCGATTGAAAGTAGTGTTATCGCTAGATCGGTGTACTGATGACACGATGGGGGTTGCACGCGAAGCGATCGGGCATGATGATCGGTTTGAGATTATTGAAGTGACCCAGTGCCCGGATGATTGGGCGGGGAAAGTGCACGCGGCGTATACCGGGTTCACAGAATCCGAGCACGCGCGAGTTGCGGAAGTGTTGATCTTTACGGACGCGGATACCTGGCTTGATCCGGCGTGTGTGCGTTCATCGGTGGCCTTGTTGAATGATCGGGGGTTGGATTTCTTGAGTTTGCTTTCGACTTTGAACTCGAAGACTTGGTTTGAGCGGATTGTGCAACCCATTACTGCGTTCGAGCTGGCGAGGCAGTATCCGTTGTTGAAGGTTAATCTGCAGAATGATCAACAGCGGGCGTTTGCCAATGGGCAGTTCATGATGTTTACATCGAAGGCGTATCACGCGATTGGTGGGCATGAAAGTGTGAAGCATGCGATCCTTGAGGATATCGCTTTTGCGAGGAAGATTCATAAAGAGAAGTTGGCTGGCGGTTTGTTGTTGGCGGACAATATGCTCAAGTGTCGGATGTATGATTCTTGGGAGGAATACACGAGGGGTTGGAAACGGATCTACACTGAATCCGCGAATCGTGAAGTGCGTCGTTTGAAGCGATATGCTCGGAGGACACCGGGGTTATGCTTTGGGTTGCCTGTTGCGAGTGTGTGCTTGGTTGTGCTCGCGGTCATGATGAATAAGGATTCGACGCTGATGGTTGGGGTGCCGATCGGGATTCTGGGTGTGTTGGCATGGTTTGTCGGGATGGGATCGGTCTATCGGATGAGTCATGCGCGATTGATTGATATTCCTGGTGCGTTGATTGGTTCGGTATTGACGGGCGGTATTTTTTCAGCTGCAGCGAAGGATCTCACTCGGGGTACACCAACGAAGTGGGGTGGTAAGTCGTATGTACGCAAGGCGGAGGATGTGGGATGAGACGGGTTCGTCGGTTATCGAGTGATGTGCATGTTGAGTTGACGCCTTTGATTGATGTGGTGTTTTTGCTTTTGACCTTTTTCATCTTTGCGATTGTGATGATGGTGCGCGCCGATGTGCTTGATGTGAATCTCCCCGAGCTTGCAGCGGGGCACAGCGCGGAACGATCTATCCCGATTACCATTGCGATCAGTGCTGATGGTGAACTGTTCATCAACAGCGAACCTGTAGAACTTGAGGGTGTTGTTGAGCGTGTGGGTGAGCTCCGCGCGGAGGTTGGTGATGGAGCGTTGGTGTTGGCGGTCGATACGCAATCACCGGCGGGGGTGATGATCGCATTAGCGGATCGGTTGACGGGGGCAGGGCTTGGGGAGTTTTCGATCATCGGGAATCGCAGTCCGAGCGATGAATCTGGTGATGTTCAGGGCGAGCAAGGCGGAGGGCAGGTTGAAACTCCATGAGTGATGTTGTTGTGCCAACTTCATTTTACCAGCGCGGGTCAATGGTCACGCTCGGGGTTGGGGTTTGTCTGAGTCTTGCAGTGCACCTTGGGGTTGGGTTGGGTGCGAGCGAGTACTTTGCATCATCAGCGATTTCAAAGAAGCATGAGGATCGTGCGATTGCAATGGAACCTGAGCGGACTGATCGTGTTGAATCGCGCGATGAGTTGCGACTAGGGATGGAAGAATCCAAGGTTGCGTCGATCAACTGGTTGGGGGTTGTCGAGAACCCGGAGGTTGGTGATGTTCCTGAAGCAGAGGTCGAGCAGGCAGAGTTTACACGGCAGATTGGTGATTCGGAGGTGACGACATCGCCTGAGCCTCAGGTGCAGGTTCAGCCTCCAGAACAACCTCCAGAACAACCGGCGGATTTGGCAGCGGTGTTGAATCCTGTGCAAGAAGTGGTTGATGAGGTGCAGTCGGAGGTTGTTGCCGAGCCGATCGAGCAAGCTTTGACAGAGCAGATTGAGCTTGAAGTTGAGACGAAGGAAGCAGAAGCTTTGATCGAGGTTCAGCCTGAACCTGTCGAGAAAGAACAGGTTGAGCAAGAGGTTGTTGAATCGGTTGACTCAGAGACAGAAGCAACCGAACTCGCACCAACGAAAGAGTCGAGCGAGGAACCAGTTGAGGTAGAATCCGCTGAAACTGGGCAACCCGCTGATAAACCGACTGCCAAACCGGAGCAGGCGGTAGAGGATTCTCAAGAAGTCACACCAAGGGTTGCAGGCAAAGCGGGGGAGCAATCGGAGAAGGAATCTGCGGCGTCGAAGATTAAGCGTGCGTTGCGGGTCGATGGTGCGGATCTTCACAAGCCGATTGTTGGGAAAGGGATTGAGTTGACGACGGTTGAGCCTCGGTTCCCTGCGTCGGTTCGGTTTCGGGAGTTGCCACGCAATCCTGTACTGATTATTCGCTTTAATGGGCTCGGGCGAGTGATTAAGGTTTCGTTCTTAACTGAAGGTCGGCGTGTGTACGACACTGGGGTGAAGGGTGTTGATGAGCCTTTGATCAATGCGGTGTATCAGTGGAGGGCGAAGGGTAAAGAGATCGAAGCGCTTGATGCAAAGGACCCGGAGTCGTTTTTAGAGATTCCGATGCGGATTACATTCCGTAAAGAACGCGAGTTGCCTTGATGTTATTTCAGAGGCGAGTCACGGTTGTGATTGAGTTACCACGCGAAGAAGATCAGTAATCCCAGTGCAACAAGTACGGATGTCCAGAGGGTCAGTGCGCGGATTGTTGCGGACTTGGCGCGATCTTTGTCGTACCAGTCGTTTGGACGGATGCCTTGAAGCAAGAAAATTCCTGTCGCGCTGAGGTTGATGCACACGATGTTTGTTGTTGCGAGGGTGAGGGCTGCTAATGCTTCTTTCCATGCGCCGGCGCCGGCGAGCATGCCTGATGCGGCGGTGGGTGGGAGGAGCGCGACGGCAACCATGACTCCAACGATTGTCGATGGGGCGCCGGAGGTGAATGCGATGGCGCCAGCGGCGCCCGATGCGAGTGCGAGGAGGATGTCTCCAAGGTCAACGACTGTTCTCGATGCGAACTCATTGTTGAGATCGCTTGTGTCTGCGAGGAAGAAACCGAACAGGATCGCGATGGCGATTGCTAACCCGAGCCCGATCAGATTTGATCGGATGGAAGAACGGATGAGCTTTGTGTCTCCGAGTGTAGTGCCAAATGCGAGTGCGGTGTTGGGTCCCAGAAGTGGGGCGATGACCATTGCGCCGATGATGATTGCGGGGGAGTCTTTAATTAGACCAACGCAGGCGACGATCGTTGCGAGCACAACCATGATTAAAAAAATTGGATCGGTCTTGGAGGATTCACGGATATCTTCGTCGAGTTCTTCGCGTGAAATTCGTCCGAACCTTGGTGACCATTGGTTGGGTTCATCGTCTGTTGGGTTTGTTTCTTTCTCGGGTTCTTCTAGGCGCGGGTGGGTTGCTTCGACGGGGAGGAGAAAAATTCTGAATTGATCACACTCTGAGAATGCTTCTTGGAGTTGGTCCGAGAGTGCTTCGATGACATGAGCGTGCATGAGCATGGAACTCATCCGCAGATCGTTTGCAAGTGGGGTGTGGTATACCGATGCGGGCTTTGCTTGCTCGATGATTGAATCGAGTTGGGCGCATTGGTCATTGGTTAGGATGATTTGGAGGAGCCTGAGTGCCACGCGATGTACATCCTTGATCAGTGTTTTACGATGATGCGTCTGTCTTTCCGATCGTCACGGAGACGGTTGAATCGGATTGGGTTGAGCATGCGCCCTGTTCTTCGTCGTTCTCGATGTGCAGGCGCTTGGTACGGTGCTGGGACCAGTCGGTGACTTTGAGATCCGGTGCGTTGGGACCGGTGTGGGTTTTGATGATGTCGTAGACGGTGTCTCGCTGGGCGGGGATGTATCCGGCGTTGCGGATAAGTCGGCAGAGGACTGCTTCGTCTAAGCAGTAGGTTGTGCCGGCGGAGGAGACGACATTTTCTTCCATCATGACGGAACCCATGTCGTTGGCACCGAAGGAGAGGGCGACTTGTCCGATGTGTGGTCCCATGGTGACCCAAGATGAGCCGATGGAGTAGATGTTGTCGATCATCAAGCGCGAGACTGCTTGTGTGCGGAGGTACTGGGTCGAACCGGCGAGGCGGAGGCGGCGCCCGAAGTTGTTGTCGAGGTCTTTGGTTCCTGATCCGTCGAGTTTGGCGACGGTGTCTCCGGGGAATGGACGATTGTTTTCGAGGTCGTCTTGGGTTGGGTAGTGTGGGAGTCGTCCCAGGGAGGTGTTGTCTGGTTGGAATGGCCAGGAGATGAATCCGAGGTAATGGCCACCGGTTTCTGGGTTTTTGATTGTTGGATCGTTTGCGATTTGTGTTGGGATTTGTCCTGTTCCAAAGTCGCGGAGGGCTTTGTCTTGCCAGTGTCGGACCATGTGCATGTGGTGGATGCGATCGGCGTAGCCCTCGATGTGGCCGTACATCATGGAGGCGGAGGTGAACATGCCTAAGGAATGAGCGGCGTACATAACTTCGAGCCATGCGTTCATGTCGCATTTGCCCATGCCGATTTTGGAGCGGACTGCGGGTGCGAAGATTTCGCCCCCTCCGCCTGGGAGTGAGCCCATGCCGGCGTCTTTGAGCTTTGAGAGGACCCATTGGACTTTTTGGATGAGGTTGTTTCCGGGAGGATTGAAGAAGTTGACGAACTCGATGAGTTCTGGAGGGGAGAAGGCGTGGATTTTGATGTGCGGGAAACGATCGCGGATGCCGTTGAGAAGTTCGAGGTACCAGTCGAGTCCGAGGTGTGGGTTCATGCCGCCTTGCATGAGGATTTGGGTGCCTCCGATGTCGGAGAGTTCTTGTATTTTTTGGTAAATCTCTTCGTGTTCGAGTGTGTAGGCGTCGTGTTCGTCTCCCTTGCGTTTGAAGGCGCAGAAGATACATTTGGCGGTGCAGATGTTGGTGTAGTTGATGTTGCGGTCGATGATGAATGAGCGGACATGGTCGCCGTGGATGTCGCGGCAGCGTGCGTCGGCGTATCGACCCAGGGTGTGGAGGGGCGCGTTGGTGAGGAGATCGAGTCCTTGTTCGGGGGTGAGCCGGGCGTGCCCATTTGAGACGGCGTTGAGCAGACCTGGATCGGTTGCATCAAGGGTTGGGTGCTCGGTGAGTGGTTGATAGATGGTGGGCATGTGAAACTCGTCGTATGATTTCAGTAATTCTTGAAATCATATGCTTTGCAATGGTCTTGGGCAACATGAATCGGGATGGTTGGTGGGGATGATTGGTCTATGCTTGGTGATCATAGTGGAGGATTAAAGATGCGGATTGCGTATGTGAGTTGTGCGGCGTTGCCTGAGCCTGATATTGATGAGCAGCCTTTGGTGGATGGACTGATTGCGGCGGGTCACGACGCGGTTGTGGCGGCGTGGGATGATGAATCGGTTGATTGGGCGGGGTTTGATCTTGTTGTTGTGCGTGCGACTTGGAACTATGCGCATCATGTTGATGATTTTGTAGCGTGGATTGATCGGGTGGATGCGGTGACGACGATATTGAACTCTGCAGAGACCATGAAGTGGAATCTGCATAAGGGGTATCTGATTGAGTTGAGCGATGGTGGGGTGCCGATTATTCCGACGGTGTTTATTGATCGTGGGATGGGGATGTCGGTTGCGGAGATTGCAGGTCGTGAGGGGTGGGGGAAGATTGTGATCAAGCCGACGGTTTCGGCGGGTTCGTTTGGGACCAAGGTTTTTGATCTCGATGCGGGAGAAGTTGAAGGAGCGCAGGCGTTCTTTGATGAGATGATCGCATTGCGCGACATGATGATTCAGCGGTTCATGCCCAGCGTGGATACGGTTGGGGAGACGGCGTTGGTGGTGATTGATGGCGAACTGACGCATGCGATTGAGAAGCGGCCTCGGTTTGATGATCAGGATGAAGAAGTGTATCTCCGCGACGAAATCAGCGATGAGATGCGTGCGTTTGCAAAAAAAGTACTCGATGCGTCTGGCAAAGAGTACTTGTATGCACGGGTGGATGTGATTCCAGATGATGACGGGGCGATGATGCTCTCGGAACTTGAGATGCTTGAGCCTTCGTTGTTCTTCCCGTTTTCATCGCACGCGGTTGATGTGTTTGTGCGGGGTGTGAATAAACAAACTGTGTGAGTTACTCATTCCCGGTTTTGTATGCGGTCTTGTTTCCGGTTTTGGCGAACAGCATGTCGTCTTCGATGCCTTCGAGTTGGGTTTGTCCTTTCTTGTCGAGGAGTGAGACGACGATTGCGACGGTGAAACCGATGAGGAATGCGGGGAGGAGGACATCGAGGGATGAGAGGTAGTCAGCGAGTGCTTCTTGATTCATTGCTTTGAGGAGTGGTGGGACTGCGAAACTAAATATCGGGACGCCGAGGAATCCTGCAATCATGGCGTACTTGGCGCCGTTTGCGGTGAACTTGGACCAGTAGAGCGAGAGGATCATGGTTGGGCAGAAGGTGGCGGCGATGCCGGACCAGCCGAAGATCACGATCCAGAAGATTGGTTTCTCTTTGTCGTATGCGAGGAGTCCGATGCCTATAGCAAAGGCGACGAATGCGAGGACGATGGTGAGTTGCTTGCTCAATGACACGAGTTGTGAGTCGGAGATGTCTGGATTCTTGGTTTTCTGCCAGAAGTCCCGAACGACCGCGGATGAAGCGAGAACGAGTAAGGAATCAATGGTGGACATGATTGCGGAGAGGACCATCGCGATGAAGACGCCTGAGAAGAAAGCGGGGAGGAGGGTGTCTGCCATCACGGAGACGACTGCTTCTTTGTTTGTTCCGACTTCTTCGTGGAAGAGTGCTCGGCCGAAGATGCCGATGAGGACAGCGCCTGAATCGGCAAGGAGTGTCCAGGTGATCGCGGTGGCGGTGCCTGGGAGGATAGATTTTTCGTCTTTCATTGATATGTAACGGACAAAGACTTGGGGCGAGCCCCAGAAACCGATGCCGATGGCAGCGAGCCCGACGACGGCGAATATTGAGCCTGTGCTCCATCCACCGCTTGATGGAGCGATGATTCCATCTTCTCCTGCGAGCCCCGGGCCGTGCAGGGTGAGGAGGTGGGGGTCGATTGTTCTGAGTGTTTCGATGATGTTGGTTATTCCACCCGCTTCGAGGAGTCCGATGATTGGGAGGACGACGAGCCCGACGACCATGAGTGATCCTTGGAAGACATCGGACCAGACGACGGCGGTGAATCCGCCTTGGGTGATGTAGATGAGGACGACGACGAAGCCGAAGGCAGCGCCGGCGTAGTGTGGCCAGCCGAGGAAGTCGAAGAATGCGCCGCCTGAGGCGTATACCTGTGCGCCTGCGTAGACGGGGACGAATACGAGGAGTGATCCTGCAGCGACGAGTCGAAGGGCATGGGTCTTGTCACGGAATCTAGATTCGAGGTAGTCTGGGACGGTGATCGAGTCGTAGCGATCGGTGAGTCGTTTGAATCTTCTTGACATGAAGATCCAGGCGCCGCCAACCCCGAGGATTTCACCGACGACGACCCAGAATGCGTTGACACCCAGCGCGTATCCCATGCCGGTGAGTCCGATGAGGAGCCATGCGGATTCGCCGGTTGCTCTAGCGGAGAAGGAGACGGCGAGGAATCCGAGTTTCTTCCCTCCTGCGAAGTAATCCTTGATGTCGTGCATCCGTTTTGATGCAACGAATCCGATCGCGAGTAAGATGATGGCGTAGATCGCAATCGCGATCATTTTCTGAATATTCGGATCGATGGGACACCTCGGTGGTTGAGTAGTTTCGTGTTCCTTTCACCCTATCCGATGATTGAGTTTGTTGCAACCTGTTCGAACGAGCAGATTGACATAAAAACCCCTGCAAATCTGGTATTGAAGACTTACAGGGGTGTTTGGGTTTTGAATATCAATCATGTAGATGGATCATGATCGACGGCGACGCGTGCTCATCATTGGGAGTCCGAGGAGAACCGCGAGGGTGCTTGGTGCGGGGACGAGATTCGCGCCGACCCAGTCTATCGCGGCTTCATGAGCGGTTTCGTCTTCGGTCCCGAAGCCATGGACGAAGAAAATCGGATCGGTTGAGTCGAGTCCTGAATGGATTGAAAGCGACCAGAGGTAGAATCCGTTTGCGCTTGTTGAAATATCGGTGAGTCCGAGGTCGATGTGCTTGTGTAGGAATCCGTCGCTTGAGGTTGTTGCGATATCGAATCCATTGACATCGGTGTCTGATCCATTGAGCACTGCGGAGAAGATGTTCGATGGTGCTTTGGAGATGGTGAGGGTGTTTGCTGCTGAAGAAAAATCAACTTCGCCTTGGCCGTCCCAGTAGTACAGGTTTGCGGATGTGGATCCGATCTGGAAACTTGATGCGCTGAAACTCACTGCGGAGTTTGGATTGAGCGCTTGAAATCCTGTTGGGACATTTGATGCGGAGAGTGCGTTGAATCCGGGTTCGTCGGAGGTGCCGAAGATATCGAACTCGCCTTCGTAGACACGGGTGTCGGTGTTGACGATTTCACCTGAATCGAAGTCGTACTGTCCGGTGAGGAGGTTTCCTGCGTTGTCTTTGATCAGCAGGAGGTCGGCGTGTTGTGCATGGGCAGCGCCGGTTGTCAGTGCAAGGATTGATGTTGCGGAGATTGCGATGATTGCTTTGTTATTCATGATATTTCTTTCAGTGTAAATTGTAAATCTGTTGTTACAAGTGATTGTGGTTATGGGTTTGCATCGGGGTCGAAACGGTTCTTGTCGATGCTTGTGAGTACTTCACGGAAGCGCAGTAACTCTGCGTGTCCGTCTATGAACCCCCAGTTGGTCTGGGCGTTTTCGGTGCCGGGTTCGCCTCGGACGGCGTTGATTTGTGCTTGTTGCTGGGCTTTGAAGGATGGTGACGGGTGGTTGATCCAGTTCTCGATGTGAGGGTGATCAGCCGCGGCGTACTCTCCTTCTTGCGCCATGTGCAAGAAGTGAATCGTTGAACTCGGGCGTGGAATGGAATGTGTTTTGTATCCTCTGAATGGTATTTGGAAGTTTGGCCCCCAGGGCACCGTTGAGGTGTCGAGGAAGTTATTGATTCCATAACTCGTTAATCGCCTTTGTAAAACGGGGGCGCCGTCGATGGGTACACCATCAGGGTACGGCCCCCAATGTGGAGACCGGTCGAGGGGTGAATGAACGACGAGCTCGGCGTTGTAATACGAGCGTAGGGTTTCGAACCACGGGTCAAAGTCGCCGTGCGTCACGCCGCCGTGGGCGAGGTTTGCTTGAATCAAGCGTCCCTCGTTATCCTCAGCGTACATGGCGTGGGCGAGTTCCATCTGTCGCAAATTTGAGAGGTCAACTATGGCACGGGCGGTGTTTCGCGCATTGCCAAGGGCGGGTAAAAGCAGACCAATCAAGAGTGCGATGATGGCGATGACGACCAGCAGTTCGATCAGGGTGAATCCCGATCGGATGCGCATGGTGTCCTCCTCCGCGAATGATTTGAGTTCAAACGCGGTGACATGATATTGCGATGTTCAAAGTACAGAGGTACAGCGTGGTCGTTGATTACGACCGGATCATGTGCAACGGGGGGGCTCTCGCTGGATTGTCAGAAGGGGTGTAGGTAGATCGCACAACAGCGAGTGGCTGTGAGTTGTTTTGCGTGATTGGATTTGAGAGGAGAGGAAGATTTGGTGGATCGTTGAGTGTGGTTGTCAGCGTGTTGAACGAGAGACAGAGTTCACAGTCTTGGTCGTTCCGATCATCCTGATTGTCTGAAGGATGGAATGGGGCTTGTTTTGTAGGGGTTTGCTCATCATGCTCATGATGGGCGTGCTCGAGTGTAACCTTGTGAGAAGTATGGGTGTCGTGATGAGTGAGGTTGTGGAAAGTGCGTAGAATGCCCATGCCTTGCACAGCAATGACGGCGATACTGAGTAGTAGTATGAAGCGGTTGGTTCTCACGACATCAAGACTATACCACAGGTTGAATGATGTGCCCAATAAAAAATTGAAACTAGCCGCGAGGATGCAAGTTTTTGATGGTATCGCGGAGCTTTGAGCGATCGACATGGGTGTAGATCTGGGTGGTGGTGATGTCGGCGTGTCCGAGGAGTTCTTGAACGATGCGGAGATCGGCGCCGCCCATGAGTAGATGGGTCGCAAATGAGTGCCGAAGCATGTGGGGATGGACTTTGCCCATGCCTGCGATGTTTGCCCAGTGTTTGACGATTTGCCAGACGCGGACGCGTTCGAGTGGTCTCCCTGTCCGTGAGAGGAAGAGTTTTCCTTGGTCGAGTCGATCCCCGGCGCGTTCGGCGGTGATGAGCATCGGGCGACATTCGTTCATGTAGATGTGGAGGGCATCACGTGCGGGTTTACCCATTGGGACAAGTCGGTGTTTGTCTCCTTTACCTAGGACACGGACAACTCCGAGTTTTTCGATGATGTCCATGAGTCCGATGGTGCCGACTTCTGATGCGCGGAGTCCGGAGGCGTACATGAGTTCAAGGATGGCGCGGTCGCGCATCCAGAGTGGGGGCATGCCTTTGACTGGTTTTTCGGGGGGATGCGGCGCTTCGAGGAGTTTACGCATTTGCCCTGGGGTGAGGACTCCGGGGAGTTTTTTCCATTTGGTGGGCATGTCCAAATGGTCGGCGGGGTTGTTTTCTATTTTGCTTGTTGCTAAAAGCCAGCGGAAGAAGACTTTGGTGGTTGCAAGGCGTCGAGAGATTGTGCCTGAGGCGTATCCGCGATCGGCGGTGAGTGATCGGACATGTCCGATTAAGGCGTCGGGTGTGGTGTCTTCTATTCGCTCAACTCCACGGCTTTGTAGATCCAGCATCAGAGTTTCAAGGTCTCGTCGATATGCGACAATTGATGCTTGGGCTAATCCGCATTCGACCTGCAAAAAAATTACAAACCCTCGATACACATTTTGCATCGATTCATTGAGCTTTGCTACGCGTTGGTTTGAGGCAGTGGGCACGAGTGAATATATCGGTTTGATGGGGTGAATGGGGATAAAATGGGCGCGTAAAAACGCCCCGGGTCATTTCTGAACCGGGGCGGGAGTGTCAGCTCATTTGAGTTGCTTCAGCGAATCTTAACCCAAGAGGGCGAGGACCTGCTGAGGCTGGGAGTTTGCCAACGAGAGAATGTTGGTCGATGCCTGCACCAGGATCTGGTTGCGTGTCAACGACGCGGTTTCTGCAGCAAAGTCAGCGTCACGGATGACGGATTCCGCTGCGGTTGTGTTCTCGAGTGCGACACCGAGTGAACGGATGGTTGCACCAACAACATTCTTCTGGAATGCACCGAGACGACCACGAGTGGATGAGACCTTGTCGATCGCTGCAGCAACGATTTCCTGAGCGGTGTCAAGGTTTTCGCCGTCAACAACATTGAATGACTTGCCTGAAGCGAGGTCATCAAGATGTCCGAGTTCGGTGGATCCCAACTTGCGTGAGGAGATGTCACCGACACCGAGCGATACTTTACCTGAGATATCTACCTGTGATGCGAGCTGGAAGTCTGCACCGCCACCAGTGATGGTGAATGCGGCGACTGCACCGAGAGTCTGTGAACCTGCGGTTGTTGAGGTGAACTCAACATCAAGGAAGTCAGAGTTTACTGAGAGGGTCTTACCGTTACCGGTTGCGAGGAGGCCGTTGATTGTACCTCCGATATCTTGACCATCATCCCGGATACCGTTTGCAGCAGCAGCTGAAGCGAGTGTATCCGCGGAGCTGATGCTTGATGTATCACCAAAGTCACCGGTGTATGAGTAGATGCCGTCACCAGCGGTTTGGCCGCCATCATCGACAACATCAACTTTTACGAACTCATTTGAACCGAACTTCGATGATTCGAGTGCGACGGTACCTACACCAGTGCTTACTGATGCTGATGCTGTTACACCGGTAACTGAGGTTACTGCGTTGATTGCGGTTGCAATTTCAGTTGCGGTCTGACCTGATGAGAACTGAAGTTCACGGCTACCGAGGCTGCCTGATACTTCGATTGTGAACGCTGCATCGCCATCGGTGAGATCGAGTGCGCCACCGAATGACAATACAAGACCACCTTGTTGAGCTGATTGTGTAACGACTGCGCCAACTGCTTGTGTTGCGGTATCGAACTTGGCACCTTTGACTTCAAAGTCGGTGACAGATGATGCAACTGAGTTGACTTGGTAGTCGTAGTTGCCGTTGAGGAGCTTTGTACCTTGGAATGATGTTGCACCTGCAACACGGTCGATTGTTTGAAGGATCGAATCGATTTGAAGCTGATTCGCTTCTTTTTCTGATTCTGCAAGACCCGCACCGTTTGCTGATGTGGTCAAGAGACCCTGGAGTTCTACAAGAAGTGATGATACTTCTTGGAGGCCGCCTTCAGCAATGTTGACGACTTGGTCAGCACGCTCGGAGTTCTTGATTGCTGCGTTGATGCCAGCTTTTTCTGAACGCAGGTTTTCTGATGCGATCAGTCCCGCAGGGTCATCCTTACCACGAGTGATACGAAGACCTGTTGAGAGGCGCTCGAGTGATGTTCCGAGTGATTTGTTGTTTTGACCCAGCACTCGTTGTGCGGTCAGTGACGATACATTGGTGTTAATACGACTCATTTGCTGACAACCTCCGTGTTATCACCGGGACAGGTGTATTTGCCCGGCATTCCAGTGAATCCAAATGTTGCCATTTGTTCTCACAAAGCCAAATCTGGCTTTTGCGATTCAGTGCTCCGTCGCAAGAATCGCATTCCTCACGGGTACACACCCGTATGGACAGATTGCTGATCGACGGATATGAGAGGTGGATGAAGCGCTGTTGTATTTTTTTGATCTGATTTTTTGATTTTTCATCTGAATTGAACGAGCCGGCGGAGAGAAAACAGTGTTATCGTATAAAAAACCCGCCTTTCGGCGGGTGAATAAATGGTTTTGATTGTCCCCCAGTTTGGGGTAGGTTTTTATCCCAGAAGCTGCAGAACGGACTGGGATTGCTGATTTGCCAGTGCGAGGACGCTTGTTCCTGCACTCTGAAGGATCTGAGCTCGAGTCAGTTCACTGGTCTCTGTTGCGAAGTCTGCGTCACGGATGACGGATCGGCTCGCGGTGAGATTCTCGTATGCCGACTGGAGGGATCTCCGGTTGGTATCGAGAACATTTCGCTCGAATGCACCGAGTCGGCCTCGGAGGATCGAAACATCGTCGATTGCTTGATCGATAATGTCGGAAAGACCTGAGAAGTCGTTTCGTCCAGCGGCGGCATCGAGCGAGTTCACATTGCCCTTTGATAAGGATGAAAGGAACTCTAGGCTACCAGAGTCATTTAAGGTTCCGCCAAGACTCTCAGAGGAGGTTGATTGGATACCTATATTGGACTGTTGGAGTGCGGTGATATCAGGTCCGAGCTGGAAGAGTGATCCGCCGCCGGTGATGTCGAAGGTTGATGCAGTGATGGTTGGATCAATCGCGAACGCTTCGGTGAGTTTGAGTTCCATGCCGAGTGTTGGTGAGTTGATTGAGATTTCGAGACCATCTCCGTTTGCGAGGATCCCGTTGATGAGTGCAGAAACATCTGCGCCTTCATCACGGGTAGCGGTGACGAGGCTGCCGCTGGCCCATGGGTTGCCACTTGCGGGGATTGCTGCATTGGAATCGAGTTTCTGGAGTCCAAAGTTGTCATCTGTAGGGTCAACGGGTTTATCGAGGCGTTCTACACTGACAAACGAGTTTGAACCATATCCGGATGAACTGAATACGAGTCCTGATGCAATCGCTGCTGAGTTAATGAGTGAAGCGGTCACGCCTGTCACTGCGGTTAACTGGTTTACAGCGGTCGCGACCTCTGTAAAAGTTTGTCCCGATAGGAGTACCAGTTCACGGACACCTTCTGGGCCTCGGATTTGGATGGTTGTTCTTGAGAGGATTGTGCCATCGCCTGTACCTGAGTTATCTCCTGAGAGGTACAGGTTTCCTTTTTGGGCGGATGAGAGCACATCGACATCAACATTGATTGTGCTCGAACCAATAAAGCTCGCACTGGTGATGTTGGAGTCTGCGATTTCAGTCGCGGTGATCCCTGATGTGATGTAATCGAGTGATCCATCGAGGAGTTTGAGTCCGCCGAAGGAGGCGGTGTTGGAGATCCGGGTGATGGATTGGATTGCCGAGTCGATCTGAAGCTGGTTTGCTTTTCGTTCTTCGTCGGAGAGCGCACCGGTGTTTGCTGCTTCGACGGCGAGTGCTTTGATCGAGTTGAGCAGGTCAGTGATTTCGGTCAATGACCCTTCGGTCGTTGCGATGACTGAGCTTGCGCGTTCGCCGTTCTTGATTGCTTGGGAGATATTCGAGATATCAGTTCCCAGGCGTTCAGAGATGATCAGTCCCGCCGGGTCATCCTTGCCCCGGTTGATTCTGAGCCCTGTTGATAGGCGTTCGAGTCGAGTTTGGAGATCGAGTCCAGAACGGTTTAGCCGTTGCTGGGCGATCATGCTTGGTATGTTGGTATTAATTCTGGTCATGATGGCAATCCTCCGTGATTGCGTTGTTCATACCCCATCTATGAAATGGGGACGATGGTTTATGCGCTGTTTTTATCCTGAGACTGTGATGATTTATGAACAGATGCAAATGGTCGTACCGTGGTTGCTCCGAGCGATGCCGCGGGGTTTGTTGTTGTGTTGGATTTGTTGCCTTGGCGAATTTCGCGTCTGGCGGGTCCAGGTTGTATTGTTTGTGCAAGCGAATCGAGATCGACGGTGTCGAGTCTTGATGCTTGCGTGTTTTCACGCTTGATCGCGTCGTACACCTCTTTACGATGTACTGCGATTCTTGTCGGTGCGTTGATTCCCAGGCGGACTTTGTCCCCCCGGATATCAACGATTGAGATTTCTATCTCATCGCCGATCATGATTGTTTCGTCACGCTGCCTTGAGAGCACAAGCATGCGATCACTCCTAGCTCTCTAGCCGCCCTACGTGTGTTCGTTGGTGCGGTAGTTGTGTGTTCTTCAGATTCCGGGTCGTTTCGCCCTTCGTCGTTGTTTGGGTAGAACGATCACGCTGCGCAATGTATGCGCGTACACAAGAAACGAGTATGCGTGTCCGAACTGACGATTCGTACTGAAGCGTTTAGGCGGTTGCCGTCTGCGCTGAGTCCGAAGCGACCCGCATAAGTGGATGACGGGTGGTCCAGCGTTTATCCGCGAGAACCATCTGTTCACCAACTTTGGTCAGGGTGTTGATAATCAACGGCCCTTGGAAGTTGCCAGTGAGTTGATCGCCGATCTTGTTCACAATCACGAAGACCTGAGCGTCTTCGAGCTTTGAGATTTTCAGTGATTCCATCTGCTCTGGGCGGATTGGGACTGAGAAGTCTTGCTCGAAGAAAGTCGGGTCAGTGACGACGAACGCGAGATCTGCGTCGTTTACACACTGAAGCCAGAAGAAACATGCGTCGTCACCCGGTTGAAGGAGACAGAACTGAGTCCTGTCACCGAAACCGAGTAACCCGTCGGGAAAGGTAATTACGCGATCCTCCGCGATATCAATTACCCCAAAGCGTGTGGTCCGCACTTCCATTGTGCGCTCCAATCAATTCGGCCGGTGAAGTTTGGGATCGACGCCGACATCCTTGCCGGGCGACATCCTGTCTTAGTTCTTGCCTGGCCGATCGGCGAGAACCTCGATCCAAATTCCCCAACCATGCTTTCGCTTGGGTGGGATTCATTCAATACCTTGGATTAACCAAGGAAATCTAAGAGCGTTCGCGTCTGGGTCTGCGAAATGACGCTCATGGTTGCTTGCATCTGAAGCTGGAGTTGCGAGAATCTTGACGATGCTTGCGCATAGTCCAAATCACGGAGTTGGCTTCGCATAGCGAAATCAAGAATGGATTTGTCTTCTTGTCGTAACACTTCAGAATCGATCCTCTTTGCGTATCCCCCGACCAGTGCCTGCGACTGGATCAGATCTTCGAGAGAGACTTCCATATTCTGTGACGCAATCTGTATGCCAAGTGTGTCGTCGTTGCGTAACGCATCAGAAAGGTCTAATAGATGCGTAAAAAGGTTGTTGACGCGTACCTTTGCGCGATCAGCGGAAACGAGGGTATCCCCTCCGTTGGTTGTGGTCGCGTCGAGGAGTCCGAGTTGCTCTGCAGCTGCGGAGTTATCTCCTGATATCGAGATCGATCCAGATGCACCAACCGCTGCGTCTTGTGTGAACTCGATCCCGTTGACTGTTGGGCTCAACTGAGCTTGGAAATCGGTGGTTGGTCTGCTCGCAGCAGCGAGTTGGGTGTCTGCCTGGGTATTGATTGCCGAGATGAGTGACCCGACAGTGGTGATGTCATCTGCTTGGAGATCAATCAGGATTTCAAATCCATCACCGAGGGTGATGATGAAATCATTGTCTTGCGCAGGGTCTGGATTGCCAGTCGCGATATCGATCCCGCGTCCATCGTTGAATACGGAGATTGGGGTGCTGTCGGCGAAGGACCTGATTCCCAGGAGTGTCGCGGTGTCGTTGCCTCCAGCGACTTCAGAGATTGAGAGTGCGAGTTCTTGGGTTCCTGCGACTTCGGTGACCACATTGATCCCTTGGCCGGAAGAATCGATTTCGACTCGGACGCCTTGGCTTGAGGATTCGATGGCGCTGCGGATATCTCCGAGCGTGGTTGCGCCTGAGAGATCGATGGGAGTCGATTGTCCGTTTGCATTGAGTTGGATTTGATCGAGGGTGGCGCCGCCTAGGCCGGTGAGTGCGGAGATTGGGGTGCTCCAGGAGAGCTTTGGATCGAGATCCAAACCGGTTCCTGCGAGATCGGTGATTGGAGTTGCGGGGCTTTGAACGATCCCTAGATCAGCGCCAACATTTGATCCTTGTGGATCAACAAAGGTGAGACTCCCACCTGTTGCGATATCAAAGTCGAGTGATCCTGCGGAGATGCTTACGCCTCCGGGACCGAGGACGGTGACGCCGTTGTCGGTTTCGTACTGGATGATTGCGGCTTCGATTGCGTCTGCGACATCGCCGATGGTGTGCGCGTTGGATGTATCGATTGAGGCGCTTGCGCCTCCATTGAAACTGAAGTTGAATACGCCTTGGGAGATTCCAAGTTCTCGGGCGCCGTTGAGATCAGCGAGTTGTGTATCGGTGGTGAGGATCGGATCCAGATCCGCGGTGCCTTCGATTCTGCTTGAGAGCGAACCGATTGCGTTATCTGCGCCAAGCGTGATGGGGATGTCGGAGGCAGATCCGAGGGATGCCAAGAGTCCTCCGCGTTCACCAGCAAACTGGTATCCCCCGTTGAGGAAGGAAACGGGTGGTCGACCTGGGGCGGTGCCGCCGAAGACATGGCCGACGATTGATTCAGTGTTTGAGATATCGAATAGGGAACTGATGAGGGAATCGATAATGAGCGATTGCCCTTTGCGGGATTCTGCATCAGCGGGGCTTGAAAGCTGGGAAGATGCGATACCGAATGCTTCGTCGATGAGTGATTTTGCGTCGCCGAGCGCGTTGTCTAGAATTCCTAGAGAGTTTCCTGCGAACTCAAGGTTACTCAAGATCTGATCGGTGCGTTCGAGCCGGCCGTCGAGTAATGACACGGTTGCGCTTCGGATCGGATCATCAGATGGGCGCAGGAGATCGAGCCCGCTTGCGAGTTGTTCATTGAGACGGGAAACACTGTAACTTGTTCGTCCCAACGCATTCATCGAGTTCTGCGTGAATAGCAGCGTCGGGGCTCGTGAGTAAGATGTTGGGAAGGTGGACATGGTATTCTTTCGTGTGCGTCTATGTGATACGAATCAACTGATTAGACGAGTGAGAGCAATGTGTCGAACATGGATTGGGCGGTGGTGACTACTTGTGCAGCAGCTTGGTACTGGCGCTGGTAATCAAGGAGGTTGATGGATTCTTCGTCGATGCTTACACCGGAAACCGCGGCGCGTTGGCCGTCGAGGCTTTGGCGTACAAGGGTGTCTGCGTTTGCTTTGGTGCGTGCGGAACTGGTCTTCGATGCGATGTCTTGTGCGTGTTGCGACCAGAACTTTGTGATGGACAATCCTCCGAGGCCTTCAGATGCGGTATCAGTGAGACTACCCATTGCCAATGCGGTGCCGTTGGCGATGAACTGGTTGTTTGCACTTGAGTCCAAACTCCCGAGCATGACAATGACATCATCGCGGACATCGATATCGCTCGCGTCGGTGCCTTGGAAGAAGCTGTTGACACCCATGGTTGCCAGGGCACCCGATGAATCTTCACTGAATGCGAACGATGTGCCTGGAGGGGCTTCGATGAGGAGTTTTCCGGATGCATCAAAGGTGACGACAAGGCCACCAACCCCGTCGAGGGCGGCGCGGATATCTTCTGCAGTGGTGTCATCTCCGTATCCGGGTACACCTGCATTGGTGAGTCCATCGAGATCAATATCGATTTGTCGCTCAATCTTGGACCCGTCCTCGGTGTTGACGACGATTGTGAATGAGCCGTTGACTGCACCGAATGGGAGACCTGCGAATGAATCATTGTTTGGATCATTGAGTGCGAGGAGTTGATCGGTGGCGCTGACTTGAAGTGTCGCGGAACTGGAGGTGAGCCAATCTTCATTGATACCCACTGAATGGAGACGATTGACCTCGAAGATGAGCTGGGATGCGAGTGTGTCGAGCTTTTCGAGTGTTGCGTCGATGGCGCCATCGCGTGATGCGAGGAGACCACCGATTGAGCCGCTGGTGACATTGAGGGGGGTTGAATCTGCGGCGAGTTGAACGCGTACGGTGACGGTGTCGCCTTCGGAGATTCGCTCGATCTCGATCCCTCGATTGCGTGATCCTTGGATAATCGGTGTTGATCCCGAATAGATGTCGTATCCGCCTGAGTTGGTTTCGTGGACATCAATGTCGATGAGTTGTGCAAGTTCGGTGACGATCTGGTCACGTCGATCGCGTAATCCACCGGCTTCTGAGTCACCGACTTCTGAATCGGAGATGATTTGGTTGATGCTTGCGATTTCGTCGAGGATCGCGTCTGCACGGAGTACTTGTGCGTCGATTTGTTCTTCGAGTTGTCCTCTTTGTTCAACGAGTTCGGATTGCATATTGCGGATGAACGCGGAGAGGGATTCCCCTTGGTTGATGAGATTCGATTCTGAATCAAGCAGGGTGGTTGCTTCAGTCCAGGTATTGAAGAACCCGGAGAGCTGGGTTGACATGTCGAACTCGGTACCCTCGTTGAGGATTGTTTCGAGCTGACCGAGGACATTGAGTTGTTGGGCGCTTGAGAACTCCTCGGAGTTTCCGTTCCAGAGTCGGCGCTGGAGGGCATCGTCGATTTGTCGGCGGACCTCATTGACGGCGACGCCTTGCCCGATTTGGAATGGGTCGTTGATGCGGCCGCGAAGTGCTTGGAGCATCGCGATCTGGCGTGTATAGCCAGGTGTCGCGGCGTTCGCCATATTCTGTGCGGTTACCTGCAACCCGATCTGGGAGGTATTGAGTGCAGAGCGTGCGATGTTTAATGATGATGTAAGACTCATAGCGTTCTTCCTTCCCGTTTGTTAGATCGTTCCAATGGAGTGGTTACTGCGGATGGTGTTTGCGTGATTCATTGGACCATATCCAATGAGCTGACAACTTGTGTGCGTGTTGGTGCGATGGCGCCTGCTCGTGAATATGTACCTGCGTGTGAGAGTGAGGCGCCGACTTGTTGGATGAGTCCGCGCATGTGACTTGCGAGGTTTTCGGTTGCTTCCTTGACTGCGTTTTGTTCTTCTTGAACCCGGAGTATCAGATCTTTGAGCCTTGTTCTGCTCTGGTTAATCCGATCTTGGTCTGCGGGGTTGAACTGATCGATCAGGTCATCGAGCGGGGAGACTTTTCCGTTCTCATCTGCGATGAGCTTGCGTCGACTATCTTCGATCCGTGCAATTCGCATGAGCGCGTCGGTTGTTTTGTTGGTGATGGCATTGAGTTCTTTGATCGAAGCATGGGTGATTGCTTGGCGGTGCGCCTGTGCGAGTTCAAGCAGGCCGGTGTGTTCATCGGCAAGTTGCCCAAGCATCGAGTCGAGGCGATCGGTGTCGATGACTCTTGGGGTGCTCGTTGAGCGTTTCTTCGGGTTGGCGCGGGTAGCGAGTTTCATGTGGGGGTTAGCCTTGGATGTCGATAGATTGTTGTGGTTGAACCTGAGGCATGTTCTTCATGAGTTGGTTGGCGATGCGTTCAACAAGTGGGAAGTTCGCGGCGTGGACAATCTCGTCTGCGATGTTTGTGTCGAGGAGTGAGGCGAACTGTTTTTCTGCCGAGCTTGGTCCAAACGGTGGTGGGGCGGTGTTCGATTCACGGATCTGTTTGAGGATGGGCTCGATGAAGGTCGAGGAAACCAAACCTTCCGCGGCGACGCGGGCTTCTGTTTCTGGGGTGAGCTCTGCTTGGGCGCCTTGCTTGGCGTTGGCGATGATGGATCGGAGCTGCGTGGTTGTATCTGATTGCCAGAGTTCTCCTGCGTGCTCGCTTGGGGGTTTGATGATGTCTGGAGTGATCTGGAACTTGGTTGGGTCAGTCCCCGGATTGTCCTTGGGTTTCGTTTCTGGGTTTGCTACTTGAAATGGGTTTTGCCCTTGGGTCGATTGCTTGGTTGGTTTGATCACCGGGGTGTTGATCCGGTCGATCGGGAGTGTGTTGCGATGAGATGAGATGGTGCTCATGGTGTTTGTTCCTTTGGTGTACCGGCGTGCTTATTCCTGGCCGTCAATGATGAGGCGAGCGTGGAGTTTTCCAGTCTCGTGGAGCATGCGGAGGATACTGATTTGTTCTACCGGTGGGATATCGAGTTGATCAAACGCCGCGATCAGATCGTTGAGCTTTGAGGTGCTCGAATCGGTTGGGTCGTCGATGTTGATTGCTGCAAACTCGGAAATGGTTGGTTCTTCGAGCCCTGGGACTGGGATGGTGGTGGTGATGCTTAGGTCTTTGTGAGTGATGACTGCAGCGGAGACTCGGACATCACCCGTGATCACGATGATCCCTGCGCGGGTGTCACAGATAACCTTTGCAGGTAGTTTGCGGAGGGCGCTGGAGATGTCGGTGCCCATGATGTCACCGAAGAATGATGCGGGGGTCTGGCGCTCGGTGATTGGAACAGTCACGCGGATCGTTCTTGCATCGAGGGGTTTGGCGATTGATTCATTGAGTCGGTTGGTGAGGAGGTACTGTTGATTGATCTCTGAGGCGATTGAGGCTGCTGCACCCCAACCTGAGAAGTTGGAATCAACGATCAGATCAAATGAACCCGCGATACTCGGGGTCGTGTTGATGTCGCGCACCATCTGCGCACCGCGTGCGATGTAGGCAACGGTTGGGTTTTCGGAGTCTGCGATGGAGATGCTCCCTTGAGCCATCGCGTACACATCACCGCCTGGGATTGGTGCGGTGAGTGCTGAGACCATCAGGACCCCGCCTTCGAGACTCTTTGCGGAGTTGAGCGTTGCGATACTGATCTTGTATCGGTCGTCTGTTTTGGCGCCTTCGCGTGGGATTTCACAGGTGATCAGCACAAGTGCTGCGGATTTGGTTGATCCGAGATCGTCGACACTGACTGGATTGCCGAGCCTTTTGAGGGCTTCTGCCAGTGGGCGCGCCATGACGAGTTCGGATCCGCTGTCTCCTGTGCCGTTGAGTCCGATGACGAGACCTATCCCGTGGACGACGGAGGCGCCTTGTCCTTTGATGCGTGAGATTTCTCTCAGCGTCTTACTCGCTTGGGTTGGTACCGCCGCGAGGGCGAGTACCGAGATGCAAATGACGATCCATCGTCTCATGTGTAGATTCCTTCCGTATGGAGTACACGCGAACAGCGTGCCAAACGAAAACAGATTGATGGAGTCATGAAAAAACCTGCCGAGATGTTGGCAGGTCAGTGGAGCGTTGGTTGGATTGTTGTATTTAGAACGCGAAGATCGCATCGAGCACACGGGTGATGATCCCTTTTTCAGCTGCTTTCTTCAGATCGCCTTCGTTCTGGAGAATCAGATCGAGGTTTGCGAGTTGGCTCGACAGGATGGTGTTCTGTGCGGTGACATCCTCATCGCGTGCGAGTCCGGAGAGGACGAGCACGGAAACTTCTTTATCCTTGGTGATACTTTTCTTTGCTTGGAGGACGAGGGTGCCGTTGGGTTTGACTTCGAGGACGATCGCAGCGATACGGGCAGAGAACTTGTCTTTGCGTTCGTAATCACCTTCACCTGTGAACTCTCGGCTTGAAGTAAAGTCGATGAGATCGGTGTCGGAGACTGCGTTCTCTGCAAGGCGTAACTCAAGGAGTTGCATCAGGTTGAGCGTTGCATTGACATTTGCGTTCGCTTTGGACTCTTTCTCTGTTTCGAGTTTCTGCGAGCTTGTCTGTGAGCTGTTCTCGTCGATGATGATCGTGATGATGTCATTGACACGAATCGTGCGGACTTCGGGTGCTTCGATGTAGTACAGGGAGACTTCTTCGAGCAGCATGGATGCTTGTTGGACCTGGGGTGTTGTTTCTTGATTTTGTGTGAGATACAAGCTTTGCGCCGACGCATGGTCTGCAAGCAACATCAGGAATCCGAATATGTATAGGGGGATGGTGTGTTTCATTGATTTGTTCCTGATGGAATGGATGCGGATTGTTCGTCTTTTTGAATAATGACTACCCGGCCTGGGCCTGCGATCCGAGCGGTGAATCGTTTCTGGCGATCGCGGGATTCGAGTTCGATGAGTTCTCCCAATCGTCCTGCGGAACGGGCGCGGACGCTCATTGCGACGCTGACGGAACCGGACAAACTGGTCGCAGCGACGATTTCACCCCGTTCGATGAGGATGGGGGACTCGAGCATAGATTCGAGGAGGATTGTTCCAGAATCGATGGTTTTCTTGCACACAAGGTTGAGTGAGGCATCGGGGTCCGCGATCGGGGTTACCGGCGAGAGCCAGCGGAGTTCGGTGGTCGATTGATCCGCATCGATCGGGGTTCGACGATAGATCTGGGTCGTGGTGACCCGGACTTTGCGTTCGATCTGGACATCGCATCGGATGGTGGTGTCCTTGATGATCAGTTCGTCCTTGTAGATGACAATACGGAGACTCATCTTTGAAGAGCGTCCGACTTCTGAGATCTGGATGATCTGTCCGTCCATCGGGGTGTTGAGCAGTCTTTGATCGCGGGTTGCGAACTGGATTCGTGTCTTGGGCGCGGTGGTTTTCAGGCGCGAATAGATCCATCGTTCGATATGGTCTTGGAGACGGGGTTGCAATGGATTTGCAGTCTGAGTCTCGGTGCTTGTAGTTGGTTTTTGAGTTGTTTCAGCTCGTCGGGTGATGGAGATTGAGTTGCCAGTGAGTGTAACGGAACCGGTGTTGATTGTAAGTGATTCTTTGAGAAGTGTTCTGATCTCGTCTGCTTGGATGGTGTTCCATTTGCCGGGGATGACCTTTGAATCCATATGAAGCGGTGTTGCGATGATGATATCTTGTTGAGGACCAACAACTGTTGCGATATCGCCGACGGTGAGTTCAGAATCGAGTTGTGCGATGCGGACCGTTGAACGCAGCGTGATTCGGGTAATCGCGTCGGTGTCTGCGAAGGCAACAGTGTCAACCATCCCCAGAAGGACCAAGCACGCAAGGAGCATTTTAAGTTGATTCGGGAGCAGGTTCATGAGTTAAGCTCTTGTGTGAGAGTTGATTAGGTTATCGACGGAGTTGTGCGACGGACTGGAGTGTCTCATCGGCAGCTCGGATTGCTTGTGAGTTCATCTCAAAGGCGCGCTGGGTGCGGATGAGTTCGATGAGTTCACGCGATGGGTCGACATTTGAGCCTTCAAGTGATCCTTGGGTGATGGTCCCGAAGTTTTGGGTTCCGGGTTCGCCATCAATTGGTGGACCTGATGCAGCACTTTCTACCCAGAGATTCGCTCCAGCTTGTGTGAGTCCGGCTTCATTGATGAAGATTGAGAGTTCGAGTTGCCCTGCTTCGACGGGTTCTGCTTGTCCAGGGGCTGAGTAGAGGACTCGTCCTGATTTGTCGATGGTGATCGAGCGTGCATTATCTGGGATGGTGATGCCTGGTTCGAGTCTTCGTCCATCAGAGTTTGCAAGGACGATCTCTCCATCGGAGTTCTTTGTAAAGTTGCCTGAGCGGGTGAAGGCATATCCGCCAGCGCCCAAGTCGTTTTCAACACTGACTTTAAAGAATCCTTTGCCTTCGATCATCATGTCGAGTTCACCGCCTGGGACGGGTGACCCTTGCGTGAAGTCTTGTTGGGTGCCGCTGACACGGACGCCGAGTCCGACAAAGAGGCCGGTGGGGCGTTGGTCGCCGTTGGCGTTTTCGACACCGGGTTGGCCTCGCTCGATGTATAGGAGGTCTTCGAAGTTGGCGCGTGAGGTCTTGAACCCTTCGGTGTTGACATTGGCAAGGTTGTTTGCGATCACATCGAGACGGGTGTCGAGAGCGCGAAGTCCTGAAGCGGCCGATTGCATTGCGATAACTGCCATGAGCGTAATCCTTTTCTAAATAATCAGTTAGGCGAGTCGGCCAAATGTGTTGATGGTGCGATCGGTGAGTCTGTTTTGGAGATCAATCATCCCGATGTTGCCTTGTGCTTTTTTAGAAGCACTCTGGATTTTCATCAGTGCATCAATCTCATTGGCGCCCGATCCTTCGAGCATGCCTTGTTGGATTGAGCCGGTTGCTTCGAGTAACGAAAGTGCGGTACCGGTCATTGATGCGAAGAGTCCTGAGCCAGTTTTCGTAAGGATTTCCCGATTTGGGACATCGCTGATCTGGATTTGGTTGATTGGTGTCCCACCTTGGGTGATGGTGCCGTCAGGGCCGATACCGATCTCACCGGGTTGTGACATGTCGATGTGGATTGGTTGATTCTTTGTCGAGAGGACGGGTTTGCCGTTGGTTGACATGACGAGCTCACCATTTGAACTGACAGTGAATCGTCCGTCGCGGGTGAGTGATGGATTGGATGAATCTCCAACGACGAAGAACCCTTCGCCTTGGATTGCAAGGTCGAGCGTGTTGCCGGTGGATTCGAGCGTTCCTTGCGCGAAATCGATGCGCGTTTGCGCAGCAAATACGCCACCGCCGAGTCTTTCGAGGAGTTCGTTGGATGGGAGATGGAAGAGATTGTCTTCTTGGCGTTCTGCTTGGCGGTGCATTGTGCCCGTCAAGATCGGTTTGAACCCTGTTGTATTGATATTGGCAAGGTTGTTGGTGAGCGCATCTTGTTGATGGATGCTCGTTAATGCGCCAGAGGCGGAGATTTGGAGGCCGTAGTCCATGTGCGTGATCCGATCTCGGTGTAGGCCCGTTCATCCGTGAACAGCAGCCGACCGTGATGTGATATACACAAATGGTGTGCCAAGTGAATGATCATGTATCGTCAGCAAGAATAATGGATGAGAACTATGACTGAATTAATCGGTATTGAGTTTCAGTTTCAAGTGATTTCATCGAGTGATTTTTATGTAGAAATTGAAGATGTTTTTTGAGTTTTCGATCTCGTTTCTGATTGACAGTTGAATCATTTTCTAGTACGGTTTTTCTTACGCATATTTGAATGCTCAAAGAATCACGGCGACTAAAAAATCGCCGTGATTCTTTCTTCACTCATCATGCAGAAGTGACAGTCATCTTGCACTGCGAGAGCAAGTGGATTTTTGAAACGAGAGGAGTTTGGCGATGTCAATTACAATTCAGCATCATGACTATGTGGTTATGAACTGCGGAGGAAAGAAAGAGTTGATTGAACCAAAGGTGGTCCATGATGGACATAGCCATTGTTTATTGGATAATCCGATTTGGGCTTCTCGGAGTCTCGGTCTGGTTTCTTGTTAAAAGACCTACTCGTAACAAGTCTAAAGTTTTTTGGTTTCTTGTTCAGTTTGGGTCAAAGTATCGAAATTCAAATGACAAAAAAAAGTTCGACTCGAAATTTTGGAAGATCCGAGTCGAACTTGAATCAAAGCATCCTGAGGATGATTCGATTAAAGAGAACGATTTGAATAAGGACAGTACAGGAAAGGATGATTTGACAAAAGAGAACGATATGAATGAAGATAGTGTAGGGAAAAAGGATTCAAGCGTCTAGGACGCTGGAGCAACTTGCATTAGTTACTAACATTTCATTCACGCCCCTCATCGGCATGAGGGGCGTTTTTTGTATATTTTTCTCTCTGTATCCTGCTTAAACAAATCGTTTATGAGTGTGGATCAGATCACAAACTCGGTCTCGCTCAGTGTATCGTTGACTTTGGTGAGCCAGTCTTCGTATCCGGCGCGTCCCATGAGGCCGAAGGTTGCTTTTTTGCCTGTCTCAACGGCGGGTTGGTCGTAGGCGTCGATGTTGAGCATCAATCCTGCGTAGGCGGTGGCGATTTCCCAAAGGGCGATGAACTCGCCGACATGGTGGGCGTCGATTTTGGGCATCTTCAGGGTGTAGTTTGGGCGCTGGGAGTCGATCAGTGCGTACTCGGTGGCGCGTTTCTCGGCGTTGAGTAGATCGACCATGCGTTTGCCTTCGAGGTATTCGATGGCTTCGACACCCATGCCGGTGGGGATGGTCATGGATTGGGCGTCGCCGAAGTCTTCGACTTCGACGAATCCGACGACCTTGTCGTTTGGTCCTTCGCGGTAGAGCTGGACTTGGGAGTGTTGGTCGGTGGTGCCGAGCGCGGAGATGGGGGTAAATCCGGTGAAGACGGTTTCGCCGTCGGTATCGAACTTCTTGCCGAGGGATTCTGCCCAGAGTTGTGCGTACCAGTCACCCAGGAGTTTGAGGGAGTTTGCGTAGGGCATGAGGACATGGTTTGGTTTGCCCTTGCGTGTTCCGAGTTCAACGAGGAGCAGTGCGAGCATCGCTGCGGGGTTCTCGGTGAGTTTTTCGTTCGAGCATCGTTCGTCCATTGCTTTGGCGCCGTCGAGCATTGCCTTGATGTCGATGTTGCACATGGCTGCGGAGAAGAGTCCTACGGGTGAGAGGACTGAGAATCGGCCTCCGACACCGTCGGGGACGGGGAGGGTGGCGATTCCTGCTTTGTCGCAGATAGTGCGCATGGTGCCTTTGGCGGGATCAGTGATCGCGACGATGTGATTGGACCAGTCTTTGCCGACAGATTCTTCGAGGACCTTGCGGATCATCATAAACTGTGATGCGGTCTCGGCGGTTTCGCCGGACTTGGAGACGACATTGAAGAGGGTCTCCTTAGGATTACAGAACTTGAGGATTGAGGCGAGGTTTGATGGATCGACATTATCGACGACGAACATTCTTGGTCCAGGGCGGTCTGCGTGATCGAGCAAGTTATAGGTTGGTTCGTTGAGTGCGGATTGGATGGCGATGTTGCCCAGCGCTGATCCACCGATGCCGAGGACGACGATGTTCTCGAATCTTGCTTCACACTCATTTGCGAGCGCTGTTACGGCATCGAGGTGGGTCGAACGCATTGGTTCGTTCCAGAGTTCGCGCCAGCGTTCCCATCCTGTGCCTCTGGATTCGTTGAGTTTTTGGGTGAGTGCTGCGATCCCGGCGGCTTGTGGGCCGTCGGCGTGGACGCGGGCGGGGTCGAGGCCGTGAGGACCGACGCGAGAGGAGAGGCAGTTGGCGTAGTCGAGTGTGATCATGGTTATAGGGTATGCCAAAGGTCAATCCGGTGGAAACTTTGTGAGCGAAAGAACAATCATTCATGAAGGCATTAGGGATTTGTGGATGTTTCAAATCAGGGAGCAATACTGTGGGCATGATTCACCCATGGCACGATGTCCGACCCGGAATTTCTGAGCTTTCGCTCCCGTCTCACTTTCGTTCGATTATTGAGATCCCGAAGGGATCGAGCAATAAGTACGAGCTTGATAAGCAGACGGGGATGTTGCGTCTTGATCGCGTATTGAGCTCGGCGGTGTACTACCCTGCGAACTACGGGTTTATCCCCCAGACCTTGGCGGAGGACGACGATCCGTTGGATGTGTTGGTGTTTTGTGCGGAGAAGGTGCCGACGATGTGTATCTGTGAGGCGCGGGCGATCGGGGTGATGACAATGATCGATGATGGTCAGCCCGACCATAAGATTATCTCGGTGTTGATCAATGACTCTGAGTTTGAAGAGTACCAGACGATCGCGAACTTCCCCAAGCATACATTTAAGATGCTCAAGCGATTCTTTGAGGATTACAAGCAGCTTGAAGGCAAGCAGGTCGAGGTTGATGAGATTCAGCCTGCGGAGCTGGCGCATGAGATTATTGACGCGTCTTTGGTTCGGTATTCCGAAGCAAGGCAGTCCGGGGCGCTTTGAGAATCAGCGTGGGAATGTAAAAAACACAAAAACGCCCATGTCATGCATGGGCGTTTTTTAGATTGAGTAAGTGGTGAGTGGATTTATTGACACCTATTAAAGTATTCATTTAAGAATACACTCAGATCAAAGAAGTTGAATAGGCCATCACAACTGAAGTCTACGATCGGATTTCCGGATTGGAAGTAGATCATGAATAGGCTTAAGTCGTAAAAGTTCACAATGCCGTCGTCGTTCAAATCCGCCATGCATTGGTTTGGTGTTTTGAACAGGAACACGGAGTAGTTGTTGAGCCCGCTGTTGGTAGAATGAACAATGATATTGTTTCCTGATATTCCGAGATTACCACCGAAAAATACAGGCGCGTATGTATCAGATCCAACGAGCTTTGCGATTTGGAGTTCGGTCTCAAGATCAAACAAGTAGGCGGAGCCCGAGCGGAATCCTGCTTCGTGGTCATATGAGGCACCGATAATGGCGGTGGTTTCAGTGATGTCGACAGCTTGGCCGAAGTTGTCATATCTTTCATTTTCAGCAGCGGTAATTTTTGCAATTTGTTCGCCTGTTGTCGTGTCGAACAGGTACGCAGCTCCAGCGTCCGCGCCATTGTTATTGTGTCTTGGTGCTCCGACGATGGCGGTGGTTCCTGATATGGAGACTGAGCGTCCAAAGCTCTCGATGGTACCTGCATCATTTGAGTTGAGTTTGAAGAGTTGCTCACCGGTTACTGCATCGAACAGGTATGCTGCTCCCGCGTCACCATTCGAGGTTGCTCCAACGATGACGGTATCGCCCCAGATCGCAACGGCAGTTCCAAAATAATCTTCTTCTTCAGAATCATTCCCGGTGAACTTTGCGACTTGAAGACCTGTTGCGATATCAAAGATGTAAACGGCACCAGTTCGAAAGCCCTCTTGGCTATCAAAGTGGGCTCCGACGATTGCGGTATTGCCATAAATCGCGACTCTTGAGCCAAACCCATCACCTGTTGTTGGATTCTCTGATATGAGTTTTCCGATTTGAGCGCCTGTTATGACATCAAACAGGTATGCAGAACCGGTTATACCATTTTCGTGCTCATCGTTGGTGGCTCCGACGATGACGGTGGATGGAGAGATTGCAACGGATACACCGAACGCATCACCGGGGGAGGCATCTTCAGCAGTGAGTCTGGCTAGTTGAGTCCCGGTTTCTGTATCGAAAAGGTAGGCAGAGCCTATATCATTGGGTTTGGTCGCTCCAACAACAGCGGTATTGCCGGAGATATCAATTGAATAACCAAAGTTCCATTCTCTCGGATCTCCATTTGGGGCAAGCTTGAGCGTTTCATTGGTCAAGTAAGGTTCGCATGGCGCTTCGATGTCTGAGAACATGTAGGCCGAGCCAGAGCTGTTCCCTGCGTCATCGTCAAACAATGCTCCGACGATTGCATTGTTGCCCGAGATGGCGACGGATCTTCCGAAGTTATCATCAAGAGCAGCATCGGATGATTTGAGCTTTGCGATTTCATGAAAATTTGATAAGTCAAAGACATAGGCTGAGCCTGTATCGTTGTTCCCGACTGCTCCGACGAGGGCCATCGATTCTGATATTGCGACATACCGACCGAAGTAATCGTATCCTCCTGCAAATCTTGGAATGAGCTTTGCGATTTGGCGACCAGTTACAATATCAAAGAGGTACGCTGCGCCTGAAGAGTTACCTGCGTTTTCATCCCCGTATGCTCCAATGATGGCGGTGGTGCCTGATATGGCGATGGAACTGCCAAAGACATCTCCACCTTCAGAACTGTCCGGGATGAGTTCGGAGATCAAGTTGCCGGTTGTTGTATCAAACCGATAGGCTGAGCCTGCTAAGGTTTCTCCATTTTTGTTTTGGCCTGCTCCGACGATTGCGATGGTGCCGGAGATTGCAACATTTCGTCCGAAGCTGTTTCCTTGTATTGCGAGGGGGGAAATGATTTTTGAGAGTTGTTGTCCGGTTGTCGTATCAAAGAGGTATGCTGAACCTGAGTCTAAGCGGGTACCGTCATCATTCTTCGCTCCGACGATTGCGGTGGTTCCTGAGATAGAAACAGATACACCAAAGGCATCACCGATTTCTCCATCATCTGCGGTGAGTTTGATGAGTTGTTCTCCGGTCGTCACATCAAACAAGTAGGCCGCGCCTTGGGACATTGAGCCGAAAGCGATACCGTCTGCCCCGATGATGGCGGTATTGCCGGAGATTGAGACAGACACACCAAACTTATCACCTATCTGTGCATCATCAGCTGTGAGCTTGAAGAGTTGTTCACCGGTTGTTGCGTTCAGCAGATAGGCTGCGCCGGTGTATTCTTCATTACCGGGAGCGCCGATTAAAACCGTATTACCCGAGTATGCGATCGACCAACCGAACTGGTCATTTGTTGAAGCATCAGATGCAACCAGCTTGAAATCTTCGTTGATGGGTTGTGCTGACGCGGGTATTAAGCACAGGATGGATACGGATATGGTTGCGAACACAAGTCGGCGGGAGGATACTCTAAACATGTTTCGATTCCTTTAAAATTTTGAATGAGTTGAATGGCATTATCATACAGTGTTTTGAGCGTTTTGATAGAGTGAATTTTGGATTACTATTCATTGTCTTGTGCTTATCATTTAGATATTTACAGCCTACAAATGCGTCAGAGCTCTCGTTGAGTGAGTTTTGGACAATGATCAGGCAAAGCCCTTGAGGGGAGTGGAAGGAGAATGGGGAGTGTCTTTGGTTCGGTATTCCTAAGCGAGGCAGTTCGGGGGGATTTGAGCATCAGCGTTGGAATGTAAAGATACAAAAACGCCCATGCAAGACATGGGCGTTTTTTGTTGGTTATGTGATTATTGGGTTTACGGGCAACCTGCAGTGAACGCGAGCAGGAATATGCTGATATCGAAAAAGTTGAATACGCCATCACCGTTAAAGTCTGCAATGGGATTGCTGGATTGGAAGTAGGTCAAGAACAGGCTTACATCAAAGAAATCAAGTATTCCATCTGCGGTCAAGTCAGCGGGGCATGGTGTGGCCGTGTTGAACACATAGGCCGAACCAGAAGATGGTCCTGCGTCAGTTTCGCCATACCGAACCCCGACGATTGCGGTGGTGCCCGAGATGGCGACCGCTTCACCAGCGGAGTCTTCCGCTGCGGCATCAGAGGTAGTGAGCTTGAGATGCTGCTGGCCGGTGAGAGTGTCAAAGATGTAGGCAGATCCTGAGTGGGATCCCCCGTCATCATCGCCAGAGGCACCAATGAGCGCGGTGGTGCCTGAGATGGCGACGGAAGAGCCAAAGCTGTCACCAAACTCAGCATCGGATGCGGTGAGTTTGATCAACTCTTGTCCGGTGGTGGTGTCGAAGATATAGGCCGCGCCTGAGACGCCGCTTGCGCCGTTGTTGTGAAACCTAGCTCCGATGATGGCGGTGGTTCCGGAAATGGCGACATGCCAGCCGAACCGGGCACCTGGTGTGTTGTTGGTTGGGGTGATTTTGAAGAGTTCCAGGCCGGTGGTTGTGTCGAAGATGTAGGCTGCGCCAGAGTTGGCGCCTGCATCGTCGTCGCCAAACGCTCCGACGATGGCGGTGGTGCCGGAGATGGCCACAGAAATCCCAAACTCGTCACCTAGGGCTTGGTCGGATGCGGTGAGCTTGAAGAGTTCTTGTCCGGTGGTTGTGTCGAAGACATATGCTGAGCCGGAGTTGTCACCGGCGTCGTCGTTTCGTCTTGCCCCGACGATTGCGGTGGTGCCTGAGATGGCGACGGCGGCACCAAACAGGTCAGCTTGTTGTGCATCGGACGCGGTGAGTTTGAAGAGTTCTTGGCCGGTGATTGTATCGAAGAGATAGGCAGAGCCAGTCGAGTTGTCGTCATTCCACGCCCCGATGATTGCGACGGTGCCTGAGATTGCGACGGAGGAGCCAAAGTAATCGAACTGTGCAGCGTCGGACGCGGTGAGTTTGAAGAGTTCTTGATTGGTGGTTGTGTCGAAGAGGTAGGCGGCACCACTGTCGTTGTTGTTCAATGCCCCGACGATTGCGGTGTTGCCCGAGATCGCGACGGAGTAGCCAAACTGATCATTCAGTGCACCGTCGGATGCGGTGAGCTTCATATCTTCATGAATCACCTGGCCCAATGCGGGCAGTGCAGCAGAGATGGATAGCGTCATGGCGGCAAGCGTGAGCAGGCGGCGAGATATTTGTAACATGTTTTGGTCCCTCTTTTTGAATTTGGTCTTGATACTGATGTTCAGAGATAATGTACGATGTTAATGTAATTTGATTGATATAGGCTGTTGAAGTTTACATTTTCGTACAAATAGATCCGATTTATGGTTAGGAATCAACGAGCGTCTTCAATATTCTGTTTTTCTGCGGTGATTGATACACTCAGAAGCGTCAACAGATATGTTGGTCATGATGTTCTTGAAATGAAGGAGAGACTTTGGATTGGAGTCTTTGTGTCTCTCTTGGTATTTTTGTGAATATTTTCGGAAGTTCAACTGCGTTCTTTACCTTGCAACTGATTGCGGATCATGAAAATTATTTGATTGGATTTGGTTGCGTATTCCCAGCGATGTGGTTTGGGGTGTCTTGATTCAATTGGAAGATTGTGATACATAAATAACGCCGCCCATGATGAATATGGGCGGCGTTTGATTTATAGGATGATTTCTAACAGGCGATTCTTATGGACAACCTGCAGCGAAAGCAGTGAGGAATGCACTGATGTCGAAGAAGTTCCATAGGTTATCGTTGTTCATGTCAGCCCGGGTATCCTGGTTGGTGAACTCTGAGAGGAAGATACTGAGATCAAAGAAGTTGAGTAGTCCGTCATTGTTGCAATCTGCTGGGCATTCGCCTGCAGGATCACACTCAGGAGCGGTGAGACAGACTTCGAATGAACAACATTCGTCTAGACCTTCTGTATGGAGTGTCATGAGGAAGCATACTTCTTCGCCGGGCATCGCGCCACAAATGATGATTGAAACTGTTTCAGTTCCGAAACTGACCATCGGTGGGAAATCCCAGCGGCTTGGGTCTGCAAAGCCAGTATCGATTGTCACGCCGGCAGGTGATGTCGGAACGAAGTATGAATAGAAGATCGTTTCAGTGGTGAGATTGTCAACATCAAAGGTGTAAATGAAGCAACCTGATCCATCGCTTAAGCATTCGATGCTTTCATCATGAATCTGTGCACAATCACAATCGGGAACAGTAATGCACTGCTCGATGGCACAGCATTCTTCAAAGTCCGAAGTGTTTAGGCTTAGAGTGAAGCAGAGTTGGTCGCCGGGGAAACCACCGTTGAATGTAAGGGTTACTTGCGTGGTGTCACCATCGAGCAAGAGGCTCGGGAGTGAGATGAGCCCGGAAGGAACGATGTTGTATCCTGCTTCAGGTAGGACGAGTAGATATTGGACATCTTGACCTGAGTTGTTTGTTAGGTCGAAGGTGAGTGTGTAGTTCCCGGATCCATCAAGATCACAAAGGAGTTCTTCATTGGACACTGTTGCACAAGGTGCTTGGATTTGTCCTGGGCATGAGATTTCGACTGATCCGATGCCGTACTTGTCTTGTTGAATGACATCTGCATCCATATCGATCAGGATTGAGTTTGTGACTGTACCGCCTGCTTGTGGGAGTCCTTGGAAACCATACAGGTTGTCTGGGGTAGTCAAATGGAGGGCGTCGCCTGTGACCCACACTCGGTCATCAGGTGTAGTTGCATACGAATAATCGCATCCGCCGGCGCAGTTTGTTCCGCTGCCGCTGCCGCTGCCGCTGCCGCTGCCGAATGTGCTTGCTGATGGGATCCATCGCCCGTCTTCATCACACATATATTCGAGTGCTCTTGAGCGATGCGCTCCTGAGTTAAACCGAGGGGTATCGACATCAGTGATCATGGATCGTTCCGCGAGCATCATTTTTCCGGCTTGTGAAAATGCGATATCCGCGACTGGATTTGAATGGTCATTAAAAATAGTTGGCATGGTGATTTCGAGTTGTTCAGTCCCTGCGATGAACTCCCCGAGGGCATCATATTGGACTGACCAAATCTGATTCGCATTGACAAGGTCGATTGCACCAGCGTCTTCCACCCAGACTGAGTAGTAGACTCGGCCGTTAAATGATTGAACACCCCAGACGCGTTCGCCGAGGGGGGCGGCTCCTTCCCCATCGCCAGCTTCTGGTGAGCAATCATTTACAATTCCGGTTGCGTGATCCCAAGTGCTCAGGCATGTGCCGGTGGCATCGATGCGATAGATTCGGCCGTCTTCGAAGTTGGTTACATATACCATTTGTTTTTCAACATCGAAGCATAGGTTACCGAGCCCTGGGTAGGACTCACTGATTCCAAATGCTGAAGCAGCGATGAGTGGATCGCTGTTGTTTGGGAGTGTTGCAAAGACAGTTGGGTTTCCGGTGATGGCATCTGCTTTATAAATTTGTCCCGGTTGAGCGCCAATCGCACCGACTGTATCTGTGAAATAAATCGCCGTGTGTGATGTATAGATATTGCCTCGATCATCGAGTGCAACCCCAAAGAGTGATCCCATTTGTGATCTGACCCAGTCTTGATGTGAATAGGTGAGGACTGGCCAATTGGTATCGAGTGGTGCGCTGCTCTGGCCGGTGAGGTCATAGACTGTAAGTACGCCTTGGGAGTCATCGACTCGCCATTGTGCGCCGACGAGTATTTGATCTCCACCGAAGAGTTGGTATTTGGGATCTTCAAACTGTGGTCGTTCGCCGTCACAAACTCCTGGTCCAACATCAGCGACTGCTGTTGATGCCATAATGCTGCTCACGAGAGTGAGCATGATGTTTCGATTGTGAGTTTTTTTTCTTTTCTTCATTTCGATTCCCCTCGTTGCTGGAAACATGGTGATTCATACCATTTTTCCATGTAAAAGCGAGCTACAAATCCTTGATTTGTGCTTTGCAGTACCCCCACCAAGAGTTCGTCTTGGCAGATTCTTGTTTTTACCTCGTTGAGTCCTGTGCAGTGGGTAAACGAACGATCAGCGAGCATGCTGAGTGCGTTGAATTGAATCTACCCGATTCAGTGTCCGATTGCAAGTTGGATATTTTGGCATGAAAACACCCATGGGAAAGAATAGAAGCAGCTTTAGGCTAACCTTGTGCATGTTTCCAGAAATTCAACGCGTGCTCTATACCCGTGAACAGATCGCTGATCGTGTGAAAACATTGGCAAGCGAGATGGTCGAAGATCTGAAAAATGATCTTGCCAAAGATGGGGAGACTGAGCTTGATGAAGATCGGGTGATCATCATCCCGATCATGACGGGCGCGATGATCTTTGTCGCGGATGTTGTGCGTGAACTCCCTATGAAACTCTCGCTTGGGTTGGTTGCGGTCTCGAGTTATCCTGGAGAGTCTGTTCGGTCCAAGGGGGCGCACTTTGCGACGGAACTCCCGGACAATCTTGAGGGCAAGCACATTATTGTACTTGATGATATTTTGGACTCAGGGCAGACACTTGCGTTGGTCAAGAAGATGATCGAGAAGCAGAACCCGGCGTCGTTGAGATTAGGCGTGATGCTTGATAAGCAGACTGACCGGACGGTTGATGTGCATGTTGATTATGTTGGATTTGAGATCCCAGATGAGTTCGTTGTTGGGTATGGGCTCGATTACAATGGGTACTACCGCAACTATCCGCAGATCGCGGTGTTGGATGAATCTGCAATTCCTGCTCGGTAAGGACTGATTGTTGATAGAATCAAGTCATGGCGAGCGATGCACCCAATCAATCAAGCGAGTTGAATCCGTATCAGGACATTGTTCCTGTTGGCGAGCGTGTTCTGATTGATGATCGGCCTCACATTGTGTTTGTGTTTACGCAGATGTGGCGATGGATTCTCGTCGGGATTTTGGCGTGGGGATTGATGCGTTGGTTTGGTGGTCGATGGGGTTACCCGATCATGATTTCAGCGAGCAACGGGGCACTGGTCATCGTTGGACTCCGGTTTCTGCTCGGTTTGCTTGATTGGAGTGTCCGTCGGCATATCTTGACTGATGCGCGGATCATTGCCAAGTTCGGTATTCTGCGGACGGTGACGACGGATATCCCGTTGAGACGGATTCAGCACACGGTCATGGTTCGGCCTTTAGCGGAACGGTTGTTTGGGATCGGGTCACTCGGGATGACTTCTGCGGGTACCGGATCTGTGGATTTGGTCTGGCGCGGCGTGGAACATCCAGAGCAGGTGCTTGAAACAATCCGTAAACAAGCAGATCGGATGTCGAGTCATGGATCGGGTAAGCAGGTCACTCCAGTCATCGGGATCGTGGGGGGGATCGGTTCTGGGAAGTCGACGGTTTCGAGCGCATTTGGTAAGCTAGGGTGTACTGTTTCGGATTCTGATCAGAGTGTTCGGGAGATCATGGGTGATCCAGTGGTGATCGCTCAGTTTGTGGAATGGTGGGGGCAAGATATTTTATTGGCAGATGGGACCATTGATCGTGGGCGGGTTGCTCAGATCGTGTTCGATCAGCCTTACGAAAGGCGACGGTTGGAGGGATTTATTCATCCGATGGTGCATCAACGACGCAGGGATCTGATTGAGTCTGCGATAGCTCAAGGTGTGGTCGGGGTGATCGTGGATGCGCCGCTTTTGTTTGAAGCGGGGGTCGATGCAGAGTGCGATGCGATCGTATTTGTGGATACTCCTCACGAAATTCGGGCTGCCAGGGTACAAAAAAACCGGGGTTGGGAGTCCGATGAGTTGAATAAACGAGAAAAAGCGCAGTTAGGACTTGAACAAAAGAGAAAACGATCCGATTATATAGTGACCAACACCGGCACACCCGACGAACTCAATGGTAGAGTTGTTCGAGTGCTCGCTTCGATCCAGAAGGATCTGCAAAGGCGGGTGTCTGGAATCTAACTGCATTTTATAAATCGTTCTTTTCGAGATGTATATTTGGGCTCGCTGATCGTCAGTCAATGACACTGTTTGCCAAGGAACGGTTTGCTGATTCGCTTGTGGACCACATCGTGGGTTCAAAAAAACATAACATCGGATCGTTTTGTTCGATCTGCTTACCACACTTTTTTCACATCACGCACAAGATTGAGTTGAACTGCTCGGGTCGTTTACCTGTTGGCAGCAAAACCAAAGAGGACCATTCTCATGGCCAAGTCCACCCAGGTTGTTGACACTGATACCGCGAAGAGCGCGACCACCAAGAAAACAACCAAGAAGAAAAGCACCACGAAGAAGGCTGCGGTGAAAAAATCAAGTACGGTTTCCGAGTCGAAACCTGCGAAGGCAGCCAAAGCTGAATCACCAAAGCCTGAGTCTAAGGCGATGGCGAAGCTGCGTGCGAAGGCAGAGGGCAAGGGTGAGACAAAGAAACCGGCACCGAAGAAGTTGGTTTCAAAGTCATCGAGCATACACATTCCTGACGTGCCTGTTGAACCAAGACGAAGTGAACGCAAGACAGAGTCGGTACCGTCTGCAGATGCATCGAATGGTTCGGACTCCTCACGCGAAGGACGACGTGAATCCAGGCGCGACGGGCGAACAGAGAATAAGTCTGATGGTCGCAATGATGGGCGGAACTCTGATGGACAGTCCAGATCATCAAGCCGCAATCGGAATAATGACAACGCAAATGGTGAAGGCAATGAGGGAGATGGTCGACGCCGAAACCGTAACAAAAAGCGCAGAAGTGCGTCAGGATCAGGCAACGCTCAGGGTGGTGCACGCAACAAGCAACGCTCACGATCTTCAGCTTCATATCCTGCGGGGGCATTGCCTACAGATGAGCAGCTCGAACGCGAAGCAGAAGAACTCGAACGCATCGTTGCAGCGGCGGGAGGGAAGATCGAAGATGACGGGCTCACCATCGCGGACTTCCAGCGGATGGATCATGATGAGTTGATGAAAGTTGCGGATAAAGAAGGTCTTGAAGAGTTCCATCAACTTCCTAAGCAGGATTTGATTTTTAAGATTCTCAAGGCGCGTGCTGCCAAAATGGGGATCATGTTTGGGGATGGTACGCTTCAGATTATGTCCGACGGGTTTGGATTTTTGCGTTCCGCGGAGTTGAGCTATATGGCAGGGCCGGATGATATTTATGTATCTCCGAGTCAGATCCGTCGATTTGGACTTCGTCGGGGGATGACGATCCGTGGCGCTGTTCGGCCACCAAAGGAATCGGAACGATACTTCGCGTTGTTGCGTGTAGAAAAGATCAACGGCCGCGATCCGAAGGAAGCGCATAATCTGGTGAACTTCGAGGACATGGTCCCGATGCATCCTGACAAGCGTTTGTTCTTAGAAACTACACCTGAGAATATTGAGATGCGGATTATGGATCTGGTTTCTCCGATCGGGATGGGTCAACGAGCGTTGATTGTTGCGCCGCCTCGGACTGGTAAGACGGTGTTGATGCAGAAGATAACATCCGCGATTAATACGAACTATCCAGAAGCGAAGGTCATTGTGTTGCTCGTTGACGAGCGTCCAGAAGAAGTGACCGACTTCAAGCGAAATGTTGGCAAAGACGTCGAAGTGGTCGCGAGTACATTCGACGAGCAGTCGAATCGGCATGTTGCGGTTGCTGATATGGTGATCGAAAAAGCACGCAGGCTCGTCGAGTTCGGTGAAGATGTCGTGATCCTGCTTGATTCGATCACGCGATTAGCACGCGCCTACAACAACGATATTCCGCACTCGGGCAAGATCATGTCCGGTGGTTTGGACTCCAACGCGCTCCAGCGCCCCAAGAAGTTCTTTGGTTCTGCGCGAGCGATTGAGCGTGGGGGGTCATTGACAATCATTGGTACTGCGTTGACTGATACGGGTTCAAAGATGGACGAAGTCATCTTCGAAGAGTTCAAAGGCACAGGCAACTCCGAGTTGCATCTGGATCGTCGATTGGTCGAAAAGCGGATTTATCCCGCGATCGATGTCGCTGCGTCGGGTACTCGGCGTGAAGAGCTGCTCATGGACCCTAAGGAACTTGAGTTGGTCTATCGGTTGCGGAAGGTCTTGGCAGACATGAATGTCGTGGAAGCGATGGAACTGCTCAAGAGTCGATTGGGCAAGCACAAGACCAATGCAGAGTTCTTGATGGCGATGGCACTTGGATAATGATGCATTGACAAGCAGATAACCGGATATATCCTGTGTGGACACACGCTGGTTGCTCTATGATTGAACATTGATGAATCCGACGAGGATCATCGATACGATTCAGGAGATGCCTTGTGCCTATTGAGGATGCTGCAACAGATTCGGCTTTGCCCCATTCATTGAATCCAAGCTTGATTAGCTTGTCGTTCATTATATTGGCAGCGTTGCCTTGGAGTCTGACGCTTGGGTTCCTAGGGGTTTGGATGCTTGATCATCGGCATGAGGGTTTGTTGGGGAGTTGGGCGATCGCAACGAGCGGCGGGATCGCTGCTCTGTGCGGCGGACAGCTCGTTTTTTTGTTCTGTATCGTCGATCGGGTGTTTCCTCAGGCGAACCGGGTCATGACCAGAACGATTGAAGGTGGTCTGGGCGCGATCTTTTTGGGTGCCACCCTCGTATTAGCAGTGGTTTCTCTGGGTGGATTCAATGGCTGAGTTGACGAAAAGCACAACGCAGGTATCTGCATCGTGGAAAGTAGAATTGAGAGCATGATAAAGAACATGATGAATATACGATTCCTTTCGAGACCTGTTTTATCGAGAACACTCCTTGCTGCAACTGCAAGCGTTGGTGGTTTGATGTGTGCAGGCACGACTTGTTTCGCGGGTGGAAATCTTGATGACTCGACAGCTGCGGGGATGGGTGGATTAGAAAATAATCCTGTTGTTGCACAGTATCTTGTACGCAATACGCTGCTTGATATTGGGCTCAGGGATTCTCCGACTCAAGCAGACTACCAGCTTGCATCGGCATTGATCGCGTTGGCATCTGATATGGATTCGGGGAATGTAGAGTATGCGCGACTGCTTGTCGCGTCGGCATGGTCCGCGGGGGATTGGGACACGATGATTCAGGCAACGCGCCGGGTGATCAAGAATGATCCCAACGATACGGTTGCGCAGCTTCGACTCGTGAGTTCGATGATCAATGCAAAGCAGACCATCGAAGGACGCCTTGCGTTGTACGAGCGGTTCTTGGGAGATGCGGGGAAATCGCTCGATGTCTCTGTGCGATCAAGATTGGCGCTCGATGCGGCACTGCTTGAACGCGAGCAGGGCAACGCGAGCGGGTTTCTTGAGCGGTTGCATCAATCGACCAGGCTCGACCCATCGCACAAAGCAGCAGCATCATTGGCAGCGCAGTATTACAGTTCCGCGCGGGAAAACCCGGTTGGAAATTTAGAATACCAAATCAAGCTTCTCATGTCTGATCCGCTCGATCCCAATGTCCATCTTGCGATGACACGATTGCTTGCCAAGGAAGGAGCGTTTGTACCTGCTCAGCGGTTTTTGAATAACGCGGTCGCATTGTTCAGTCTTGAGTCTGGGCGGACACCTCCAATAATTGAGGAGATCCGCTTTTCACTTAAATGGCAAGTCGATGGACCAAGCGGAGTCACTGAAGAGCTGAATCCGGTCCTCCGTGATCGTCGAGCATCTGCGCAGTCACTCATCGATTCATACATCGAGGCAGAACTCCCTACGGATGAGCTCATGCAGCCTGACGATATTCGGTATGACATCGAGATCGATCGGCTTCGTCTGCTTGCGTCGTACATCGATAATGATGAAGAGGGTACACAAGCGGTGCTCAACGACATTCAGGCAACGGTGAATAATGAGATCAATGCGATCGGTATTTTGATGAATAGACGCGGTGCCAATCAGGCGCAGCTGCTCTCGCAGGTGATTACGCGAACGATGGATTTTCAGGTTATGCGTGCGATCGTCGGGATTGATGCGGAAGAAATCCGCAAGGATATGGCGGTGCTCACAGATGGTGTTGCCGCGATGGAAGAACGATTCGCAGTCATCGAACCAATGGCGTTATACGCTGAGGGGAAGTATGAAGAGGCGATTGAGGAAGCAGCAAAGTTTCCTGTATCTCCAACGCTTGAACTCATCAGTGCTTTGGGATATGAACAAATTGGAAACCCGGAGTTGGCAACCGAGATCTATGTTCGATTATCACGCGGTCATGCCCTTACTGGTTTAGGCGCGTTTGCGCGATCACGGTTGATCGCAATTGGCAAGAACAATCTCACGATCACCACCGCCGGCCGACAGATGATACAGATCGCCAATACAGTCCCGACATGGATCGACATGATGAATACGCGGGTGTCAACATTCATGTATTTGGGAATTGTGGAACCTGCAAGACAGATCGATCCGCTCATGCAACCCAAGATAAAGATCCGGTTGCGAAATGTAGCGCCGGTGCCTTTGGCGCTTGGTCCTTCCCAGCCGATGAACTCACGATTCTTGATTGTGACCAAGATCGATGAACTCTCTGCAGGGTTCATGGGACAGGTGAAGTCGAAGGTCGTTGAGTTTGATCATCGTCTCCGTCTTGAACCTTACGAAGAAGTTGTGGTCGAAGTGGATGCGGACTCCGCACAGACGCAATGGCTTTTAGCGATGCAACCCAATGTATCAATCCGTCAGCGTTGGCGTTTGTTGCAAGGGTTCCAGCCTCGCGTTCCGGATTCAACGCTTGCGAGTATCAAGAGTAACACATATGAGTCTATTTATGGGATTACGAACTCTCCATTGGGATTAACTGCTGAAACTGGAATCTCACAAAGGTTGATACTCATCGAGACGACCTATCCTGTTGAGCAGTTGATCTCTGAACTTCAAACAGATGATCTTGTGAAACAAAGGCGTGTCATCAACGCGTGCGCAGCAAGACTCTTGTTGCCTGCATCTGGTGATCAACTCGATGCTCAACAACAACAAGAACTGGTCAACGCGTTGATTGAGGTGTACACGCATGCATCAAAACCATTGCAGGCGCAGATGATTTTACAGTTGCCCCATCGTCATCAGGTCGCATCGATGATGGACTTTGACGATCATGTCATGAGTTCATTGGTTTCTGATGCGTTGATTGATTCAACGGTTGATCCGATGATCTTTGCGTGTGTATTGCTCACGAGGACTGATGCTGCGGATTCACCAATTTTTGAGGTGCTTGATCAGGTCAGTGATCCGAGATTGCTCGATGCAGCGGGGATCATCAAAGCTCGGATTGAATCTGGTATTCCTACGCTTGGTACAATCGGTCCTGGGGTTGAATCGATGATCCCGATGAAGGATTACTTTGGTCAATGAGCATACCTGATCAGAGTTTGAGCGAGCAGACTTTGACGACTCGTCGAGGATTGTTATCTCGGGCAACTCGATCACGCGCCGGGTTCTTCCTGGGTGTTGCTTTGCTGATCGGGGCGGGTGTTTATCTCTTCTCAGCGCCTGATCAGATCCAAGAGTTTATTGGTCATATCAAATCAGCACCACTCTGGGCAGCATTCGTGGTGCTCGTGGGTCCTCTGGTCAACTGGATATTCATCGGGTTGTGCTTGCACGCGCTCATGCGTCGCCACGGGGAGGTCGGAAGATCTGAGATGCTCGCGCTTGTAGGGAGTGCTTGGTTATTGAATCATCTACCGATGCGTCCAGGACTCATCGGACGAATCGGATACCACGCGAAGGTCAACAAGATCCGGGTTCGTGATTCGATCGAAGCGAGTATCTGGTCGATGGTCCTTGCGGGGATTGCCAACGGGATCGCGCTTGGAATGATGATGGTTGTGCCTGAAGATACGCCGATCGGGATGGTGGTGTTGTATCTACTGATCCCGATTGCAGGGTTTGGATTGCTCACGATCATCGGATTTCTGCGGAATGAACGATTAGGTTTCTTGATGCTCGGATTGATGTATCGTGGTGGAGATTTGTTGGTCTGGATGATCCGATATGCTGCAGCGTTTGCGATCTTGGGTGTGACGATTACCCCGATTCAGATCGCATTGATCACAGCGGTATCGCAGATCGCACAGTTGATCCCTATCACTGGCGGCGGGCTTGGGTTCCGTGAGTGGGGGGTTGGGCTTGCAGCACAGATGACATCCAAGGGGAGCGCCATCACGATGCGTGTCGCGATCGGTGCAGATGTGATCAACCGGATCGCAGAAACAATCATTGTGATACCGCTCGGCATGATTTGTATCGCAATGGTGGCGCGACGCGTAAAGGTGTGGAACGCTGAGAATCAGAGAGAGCAGGATGGGACGGTTTGTCCATCGGGGATTGCTCATTCAATGGATGGGTCTGTATCCTTGGGTTCATCCAAAGATGAGTCTGGTCGCCATTCCGATGATGAGGATGAAACCCGGTAGTCCAGCAAGCATCATCCAACGGATGAGGCTGCGCTGCTTTGGGTCAATGTTTTTGATCGTTGCGATTGGTCGAGCTTGGGTTCCTGGGCCGATGAGATCGTCCATATGACTGAGCCAAGCGATTGATGAGTCGAGGAGCGTCGAGTTGCCCGGCCATGCTGTAGTGATTCGGCCATCGACGAGTCGTTGGGTGTCGGCGTTGATCGCGTCGCTTGACCACCCGTTCGATCCGATGACGATGATGCGTTGGTTCGTCCCCGCGAGGGTCCGTTCACCGGCTGCAGCGAGCAACCAGTTGTCCGAACGAACATCAGGTCGATCGCCACGAGGGTTAAACTCGGGTTGGTTTGGAAGCAGGTGTCTCGATTGGGCAGGTGTGGACCATTGGCGTATCCAATCGCTCTCGGCCCAAGTTGAGTTATCCCCAGCGAGTTCAATGATCGGCCAGGTTTCAACGCCGGTTCGTTCTTCGATGTGCATGGGGATTGCCCAAGGTAACACCGTGCTCAGTCCTGAGAGCGCATTGGCGATCGGATGAACCTGCTCGTTGTCTGTGTCTGGATCAGGAATCACACGCGTGATGGGATCCGCGATTCTGGTCCCGTTCTTGCCGATCTGATCATGGAGCAGCGTCGTTCCCGAATCAGGGATGATTCCGAACTCGGTGAGCGCTTGGGCGATCGGGTCTGGGTCGCCGTAGGTTGGGAAGATTGAAGGATTGAGCGAGACGATGATGGATTCACCCTGTTGGATGAGCGTGGAAACGATATCCCCCATCGCAGTGGCGCGCTTCGCGCCGGTGAGTCCTGATTGATCGGTTTTACTTGTGCTGTCCACACTGAGCAGCGCGAAGACGACTGGACGAATCCCGAGGGGGTCGAGCAGGTCCATATCAGGGGGAGTGGGTTCTTCGATCGCAGCCCATTCGAGTGTGTCGATTCCGCGTTGGGCGAGTTTGTCGGTGGATTTGGTGAAGATGTTTGTGGTCTGGAGTAGGTCGCCTTGCTTGCCGCCGTGGATGTAGATGAGGATTGGTTGGGTGGGCGCGACGAGTTGAGCCAGTGCGCTCGCGATCAGGTCTTGAGCGCGCGGTCCAATGATCCCGGCGGCTGATACGCCTGCCTGTTCGAGTAGCGCCGACGAAGGGAGCAACGAATCAAGATCAATCGCAGCAACACCTGCGCTGTTGGTGGAGATCGTGCCATCCCCGATGACGAGCAATGCTTCTCCGGTTTCAAGGGCGCGTCCGACACTCAATGCACGAACTCGATCGAGTCGGTTGATCCGGTTGTGCGCTATCGCGACCTGATCACGAAGATCGCGGAGTTGATTGATCATCGGGCGTGCAACTGCTCTTGGTGTGGGGTCGAGTTCGTCCGCGTTTGCGAAGGCATCGATTTCAGTCACGAGCGAATCGAGTTGGGCCATGAGTTTGGCGAGGGATTGCTCGATCGGTTCTGCGAATCGGTCGAAGGGGAAGATTTCTCCCGAGTTTGAGGTTGTGTGCTTCTGGATCTCGCTTTGGATCTGTGTTCCTTGGAGTTTCACATCTCGGGTGTAGACACGCATGATCGGTGCGAGTTGCTCGAAGAATGCTCGGTTGTTGGTGTCTGCTTGTGTGTTGAGACTGATTGCATTGGCAACGCGATCGAGCCCGTTTGCAATAGAATCAAGCGCTGGGGAGAGTTCGAGCATGAGCTCAGCGCTTTGGGTGAGGGATGCGAGATTTGATTGAATAGTCTCTGATTCTCTCGTCGCGAGATCTGCGAGGAGCGCTTTGGTTTGCGATACCCCCTCGGCAGAATCCAGATCAATGATCCGCACGCGGATCTGTTCGCTCGATTGGTCGTACGCATCAAGCACATCGGAGACGAGATCGATGGATCGTCTGTCCGCTTGGTTCATTCCGATCGCGAGAACGATCTCTGTGGGATCGGTGACTCGGTTGACGATGCCTTGTGAGCGTGCGGAGAGCTTGTGTGTGCCTGTCGAGGTGACATCGGTGCGGATGTGGTAGGTGTTGGTGATGTGCCCGGCGAGGATCACACACGAGCAGGTCGCGATAAAGAAGATCGCACCAGTGATCGAGGTGAAGAGTCTTGATCGTCCGAGCCGACGGACTTCAAGCACCCCCGCAGCAAGGACAAGCATCCAGATCGAACCAATTAGGAAGAAACTGATCGTGGAGGTGTCGATGATCCCCTTGGAGAGTTCCATGACTCGATCGGTGATTGAAAAGTTCGAGAGGAAGATTCCCATTTCAACCGAGACCTGGTCTGCCAGTGCGCTTGTCAGGACCATCATGAGGATCAGGGTCATCATGGTGCCAAGAAATGCGAGCATCTGACTCGATGTGAGCGATGACGCGAGCATCCCGATCCCAAGATAGAGCATCCCAACAAGGATGAGCATCAGGTACCCGGCGACGATCGGACCGATATCAGGGGCGGGGTTCGATACAGACATTAACACCAAGGGGTACACAAGTGTCGGTACAAGCATGAGCACAAGAAACGCGAGTGAACCCAGATACTTCCCGATGGTGACTGACCAGTCTCCAGCGGGCGCGGTGCGGAGAGATTCGAAACTCCCCGATTTGTATTCTTCGCTCATCAACTTCATTGATATTGCGGGAGCGATCGGGATAAGCAACCACCCGGAATAGGCGAAGAAATACCGCATGGTCCCGATATTGCCTGGGACGATCGTTTGATTGACGAAGAGTACTCCGGTGAGGAACGCGAAGAGCGCGATGATGATCCAACCCGCGGGAACGCGGAACATGGATGTCAGTTCACGGTTCGCAATGGTGAGTGCTCTTTTGACGCTGCTCATGATACCTGTCGGATGAATATTTTGGGTTCCAGTCGCTTTCATGACGCCCCCCCTTGTGTGCTTTGATCACTCGGAGCAGATGATTGTCCGATCGGTTGTCCCGCGGGGGTTTCGACGAGTTGGACGAAGAGGGATTCGAGGGTTGGGATGATCTTGCGGAGTTCACGGATGAATAAGCCTCCGTCTTCAGCGCTAGCGGCGATCGCTTCACGGAGATCAACTTCGCCGTGGGCTGCTTCGAGTTCGATCGTGGACCACCCTGCAGCAGCATCTATGGGCTGATTCTGTGACGCTTTGCTTGTTGCGACACCGGGGATGGATGCGAGCACACGCAGGGCGTGTTCCATCCCTGCTCTTGGGTTTGTGCGGAGTTCGACGATGTAGCGGACCGGTCCGGGGGAGTCATTGATGAGTTCTTTGGGGGTTCCATCAGCGCGGATTTGGCCGCCGGCAAGTACAATCACGCGATCACAGGTGCGTTCGACCTCTGGGAGGATGTGCGAGCAGAGGAGAGTAGTTCGATCTTGGGAGAGTTCGCGGATGAGGGATCGTGCATCGCGGATTTGGGTGGGATCGAGCCCGTTGGTGGGTTCATCGAGGATGAGCACTTGCGGATCGTGGACGAGGGCTGCTGCGAGTCCCACGCGTTGTCGGTAACCTTTGGAGAGTTGACCGACTCTTCTGCGGGCGACTTGAGCGATGCGTGTTTGTGCCATTGCTTTGTCGATTGCGGGTGCGATATCGCGTCCTGGGACGCTAAAAAGCTTGGCACGGTGCTTGAGGTATCCTTTGACGCTCATCTCTGGGTAGATCGGTGCGCTCTCTGGGAGGTACCCGATCATTGATTTCGCTTGTGCGGGTTGTTTACAGATATCGAACCCAACAATTGAGATCGAACCCTTATCGGGTGTAAGGAATCCGGTCATCATGCGGATGGTTGTGCTTTTCCCTGCTCCGTTTGGTCCCAGCAAACCAGCGATTTGGCCGGTAGGGAGTTCAAAGGAGATATTCTGGACCGCTTTGAGCGAACCGAAGGATTTTGTAATTTCTCGTACGAGAATCATGTGTTTTCCACAGTTTGAGCCGATAGATAAGAGATATTATTCATACGAACAGTTTATCAGTTTATGAACCCTTTGGGGTTTGCGTGCGAAGAGAGCATAGGGTATACATAATGAGCGGACCAAAGTTGTAGTGGGAAGCTCTCAATAGTTCACTTTGTCGGGATGCTGCCAAGTCATGGTAGAGACTCAACCAAAGCTTGTGATTGTAGGAGGCCAACCGGGATTGGCACAAGAGTTGTCTCAACTTGTGGGCGATCGGTTCGAGATCGTTGAGCAACCCGATGAGTCATCTGTTGGTGCGATTCTCAAAGCACTTGGCGAAGGAATCTGCATTGTGGACCCAAATGGGGAGGTCTGCTGGAAGAATGACTATTTCAATGGGCTCGATAAGTCGGTCCAAGCAGAAGTCATCTCACTGAGTATCCAAGCTGCGGATTCGATATCGTCAGTCAATCAAGACGCGCAGGGTGCGGTCTTGACCAAGCATGAGGTGAGCACCGCCAACGGGTTCAATACTTATGATATTTATATCACTGGACTCGCGCAGCGCGATGAAGCAGGGATGCACGCGGGGCGGGTGGCGGCGATTGTCCGGGATGTGAGTATCGCTCGGCATGCACAGAAAAAGATGAACGCGCTCGATCGGGCAGGGTTCGAACTCGTCCAGCTCGATGTCAAAGAACTTCGCGAGCTCAACGCGATCGAGCGATTACAGCTGCTCGAACAGCGGATCACCCGGTATGCCAACGAGCTGCTCAACTTCGATCATTTCGCGATTTTCTTGAATGATCAACGATCAAACAAGCTTCAGTTGGTGATGCAAGCGGGATTGCCACCAGAGATTCAAGATTTTGATTTGTTTCTCGAAGCAGAAGGTTCTGGAATTTCAGGGCATGTTGCGTCAACGGGCAAAAGCTATATCTGCAACGATGTAACACAGGATGATCGATTCTTGCCTGGGCTCTGCGGGGCACGATCGAGCTTGACGGTTCCATTGAGGGTTGCTGATCAGGTAATCGGGATCATGGATATTGAATCCAAACAAGCGGGGGCATTCAACGAGCAAGATCAGATCTATGCCGAGATCTTTGGTCGTTATATCGCGATGGCGCTGCACATGTTGCAGCTGTTAGTCACAGAACGCACCGAAACGAACATGGTGGTGTCTCATCGGATGACCGGTGAAATCAATGAGCCATTGGACGATATTGCCCACGAGATTAATTGGTTGACCGAGCATGAGATTGATGCGGACCCTGAAACCAAGGCGCATATCAAGCGGATTATGATGGATGTGGAGTCTATCCGCAGCCGAGTCAAATCCGTCGCGTCCGGGCCTCAAACTTTGCTTGGGGTGGATAAGGAAATGCTTGAAAGAAAGCAAGACCCCAAACTCATCGGCAAGCGCGTACTGGTCGTCGATGACAACATGAAGATCCGGAAAATCATCGGGGATGTGCTCGCTCATCGCGGATGTGATGCAACGGTTGTGTCCGATGGCGCGATGGCGATTGAGCTGCTCCAGTCCATCGCTGCGAAAAAAGCTCAATCATTCGATCTTGTGATTTCTGATATCCAGATGCCCGATCGCAATGGGTACGAAGTGTTTAGCGCCGCACGCAAGCACTGCCCGGGGGTGCCTGTGATTTTGATGACTGGATTCGGGTACGATCCTCATCATTCGATCGTGCGTGCATCACAGGATGGTCTCCAAAGTGTGCTCTTCAAGCCCTTCGAGATCGAGTTATTGATGGTGCAGGTGCGTGAAGCACTTCAAATCGTAGCGGATTGATCAACGATACCAATCTTTATTTTCTGTAGGCGATCAACACACGATCAAGGCCATCGGAGTCCTTTGCGATCCGTGCGTTTTCAAGAAGTTCGTGTGTTTGCGCAAGTTCAAGACACTGGGGCGCGGTGCAAGATGCGATCTCGATGAGCAGCATCCCACCTGAAGTAAGCAGTCGAGGTCCTTGTTGAATCAAAGGTGCAACAAACTCCATCCCGTTGTCATTGGCGCGAAGTGCCAGGGTTGGTTCGTGGTCTTTGACATTGGATTCGACCGCGTCCCATTCGTGGTCGGGGATGTACGGCGGGTTTGAACACAGGTAGTTGAGCGCTGCGTTGTTGCCTGCGACTTGGTGGGTGTTGATTGGTTCGAGGAGATCGCCGCAGATGAGTTCGACGCGGTCTTCGAGATTGTGATGGGTGATGTTGTGCTGCGCGACTTCGAGTGCGCCCTGGGAGATGTCGGTGGCGATGACGCGAGCGCCCGGGAGGTTCTTGGCGAGGGCCGCGGCGATGCAGCCGCTGCCAGTGCAGATGTCGGCGATCATGATTCCCGTTCCTGCATCGGATTCACGCAGCGCGTTGTCATCTGGGTTATTGCGGGCGTGCTGGAGGACTTCTTCGACGATGGTGAGTGTTGATGGGCGCGGGATGAGCACACGATTGTCAACTTTGAAATGCATGGTGAAGAAGACTTCTTCGCCGACGAGGTACTGGATGGGTTCGTTGGCGAGGGCGCGTTTGACCAGATCGCGGAGGGTGTCGCGCTCGATGGGAGTTGCTGGACGATCGGTCTCCATGTACAGCCGCAAGCGATCGCACCCAATAACATGGGCAAGGAGCATCTCAGCCATACGACGGGGTGAATCGAGGTTTGCAGATTCGAATGCTTTACTCATCCAGGCGAGCAGGTCGCGTGTTGTCCAGGTTTGGGTGGGGGGGGGCATGTATGAAGTGTATCCGATTGGTACTTGTATGACAGGTTATTTCCCGCCGAACCAATCAGATGAGACATGGGCATCGACGGTGAGCGGGACCTTGAGATCCATCGCGGCTTCCATGCGTTCGACGATGTGGTCTTTGGTTGATTGAGCCTGAGAAGTGGGGGACTCGAAGACGAGTTCGTCGTGGATTTGCAGAAGCATCTTAGTGTTTTGCAGTGGTGATTGAGCATCCGCAACGGTTATGCGTTGGTGGATGTCGATCATTGCGATTTTGATCAGGTCCGCAGCGGAACCCTGGACGACGGAGTTGATCGCCATGCGTTCGGCGAGGGCTTTGCGTTGTGGATTCCGATCATCGATGTCGTTGATTGGTCGGCGGCGCCCGAGCATGGTTTCGACATACCCGTGCGAACGCGCGAAGGTGACGCATTCATCGAGGAAAGAGGTGATGTTGGCAAACTTGGCTTTGTAGTTGTCGATGATCTCTGCAGCTTCTCCGTTGGAGACACCGAGTCGGCGGGCGAGCCCCCAGGGGGTGACGCCGTAGACGATACCGAAGTTGACCATTTTGGCGCCTGAGCGTTGATCCTTGGTGACTTCAGCGAGCGGGATATTGTTGATTTGGGCGGCGACCGCTTGATGGATGTCTTCGCCTGCGAGGAATGCTTCGATGAGCGCGGGGTCATCGGAGAGGTGGGCGAGGATGCGGAGTTCGATCTGGGAGTAGTCGGCGCTGATGAGCATGTGGTCTTTGGGCGCGATGAATGCTTTACGGATCTCGCGTCCGATCTCTGAACGGATTGGGATGTTCTGGAGGTTTGGGTCAGATGAACTGAGTCGACCTGTTGCTGCGACGGTCTGGTTGAAACTCGCGTGAATCCGCTTTGTTTCAGGGTGGATATCGTTGGCGAGTGCTTTGAGATAGGTTGATACGAGTTTGGAGAGTTGGCGGTATTCGAGGATGAGCGTGGGGATCTGGGTTTCGACTTCTGGATCGAGTGCGAGTTTTTCGAGGACTTCCGCGTTGGTGGAGAATCCGGTCTTGGTTTTCTTGATTGGTTTGATCCCAAGACCTTCGACTTCATCATCTGGTTTGTTGAAGAGCGCAGCGGAGAGTTGTTTGGGTGAGTTGAGATCGAAGGTGCGCGCGATGGTGGATTGAGCTTCGTCGTTGATGGTTTGGACGAGTTCGTCGATTCGTTTTTGGAGTCGAACCTCTTGGTTGTTGAGTTCTTTTTTGGAAACGAGCACGCCGTTGTATTCGAGGGATGCAAGGACTTCGACGAGGGGCATCTCTACTTCGCGGTAGAGTTTTTCGAGCGATGATTCCTTGTGGATCAATGGAGCGATTTTTTCGTTGAGTTGGAGTGTGACATCCGCATCTTCCGAAGCGTATGGCCCTGCGAGTTCGAGAGAGACTTCGTCGAATCGTTTTTGTTTTTTTCCTGTGCCGATCAAATCCTTGATCGAGAGGTTGGTGCGTTCGAGGAACGCGAGGGCGAGGTTGTCCATTGAGTGTGACGATCGTGATGAATCGAGGACATAGGACGCGATCATGGTGTCGCCTGCGTTTGAGTCTGTAGTTGTAGGCACAAACCCGCGCAAAGTGATTCCCGCATTCTTGAAGATCAAGAGATCATACTTGATGTTCTGCCCGACTTTGGAGATGGATTCGTCTTCGAGGATCGGGCGGAGCGCGTCGATGACTGTTTGGGTGTCGAGATGTGATGATGGTTCTGGGGAAAGCGTTGGGATGTAGTACGCGGTTCCAGATTCGATTGCGACGGATATCCCCGCGAGTTGTGCCCACATTGGTCGGATGTGCGTAGTCTCGGTATCAACAGCGATGATGCTTGCAGATTTGAGTTCTTTGACGAGCGCTTTGAGGGCGCTCTTGGTGGTGATGGTTTGGTAGTTGCCTTCGACTTCGATTGATGGAGTTGTTGAATCGGCTTCTGGTTGGTTGAAGAGCCCGAAGGGTTCGGGAGCCGCAGTTTTCTTCTTGGATGCAGGTTTGGGTTCGATGATTGCTTGTCCGGGGAGATCGCCTGAGATCATGCGTTTGATGTCGCTTTGGTATCGGTTGAATCCGAACTCTTTGCACCAATCGATGAGTTTGGGGAGATCGAATGTTTCAGACTTGCATTTTTCGAGATCAAGCTCGATCGGGACATCATGACGGAGGGTTACGAGTTCTTTGGAGAGTGGGAGGGTGTCCTTGGATGCAAGGATATTTTCGCGGCGTTTGCCTTTGATTTGCCCTTGTTCTGCAGCATCAAAGACACCATCGAGTGTTTCGAACTCAATCAACAACTTCGCAGCGGTCTTGATCCCGATCCCGGGGACACCTGGGATGTTGTCGGCGGTATCTCCCATGAGTGTGAGTAGGTCGATCATCTGTTCTGGACGGATTCCAAGGTCTTCCATCAGGTCCGCTTCGGTGATCAGTTCGTCCTTGTGGACATCATACATCTCGGTTGGGGGGGTGCCTTCACCTAAGAGTTGTTTGAGGTCTTTGTCCTTGGAGATAATCCGCACACGGATGTCGGGGTGTTTGTTCGAGAAGTCTGTTGCGATGGTTGCGAGGACATCGTCTGCTTCAAACCCTTCGCACCCGATGACGGGGACACCGATGGATTCGAGCATTTCGATCGCGCGGTTGACCTGTGGGAAGAGGTCTTCGGGTGGTGCGTCACGGTTTGCCTTGTATTCTGGGTAGAGTTGTGAACGGAAGGTGCCGTGGTCGCCGCCGATGTCGAGTGTGACGGCGATGTAGTCTGCTTTGCCCTCATCGAGCATGTGGAGGCCGTCGTTTTTGAGGAGTTTGAGGAGCATCCCAACGAACCCGTAGTTCATGTTGGTGGGTTCGCCGGTGACGGGGGAGGTCATGGGTGTTCTAATCGCGTGGTATGCGCGAAAGAACTGGGCGTAGCCGTCGATGAGGTAGAGGGTTTTCATTAGGAATAGGGTAGGGGGGGTTGTGCCTATCTTCTCCCTTTTGCCTCCCCCGGGCCTCCGGGGGAGGTGTCGAACGAAGTGAGACGG